>Ga0209279_10000811_pt1 | contig 18458 bp, 20 predicted proteins | sample CoawatmetaG00DNA_3_FD_187508 | JGI IMG/M metagenome (GOLD analysis project Ga0209279, IMG submission 187508) | Marine microbial communities from the West Antarctic Peninsula - Coastal water metaG006-DNA (SPAdes) (version 2) | ecosystem: Environmental > Aquatic > Marine > Coastal ... | reverse complement strand
CAGCATCAAGTCGCCCTAAGCCGTCAATTGAGGCGAACACCGGAGCGGCATTTTCGTGCATTGAAAGATCGGTATAAAATGTCACTAGGGGCATAGTTTGCTGGTGATAGACATTGAGACGATTGCGCACAGTAGCTTCTTGGTCATCAACTCGCTGCATCAATGGTTCACCCGTTGCATCATCGATGCCTTCAGTTACAGGCGGATTATATTGGACATGGTATGTGCGCCCAGAGCCCTCATGGACACGGCGGCCACTGAGTCTCGACACAATTTCTTCATCGGCGACCGAAATTTCAATAACAAACTCAATATCGATTCCAGCATCAACTAGAGCCTCTGCTTGAGGAATCGTTCGTGGAAAACCATCAAACAAAAAACCATTGTCACAATCTGACTCTTGGATACGTTCCTTTACTAGGGCAATAATAAGATCGTCCGACACCAGACCACCTGAGTCCATAACATCTTTGACCTGCACCCCCAGCTCAGACTCAGATTTGACCGCTGCACGTAGCATGTCCCCAGTAGAAATTTGAGGCACGTTGTATTTTTCAGTAATAAATTGTGCCTGCGTGCCTTTCCCCGCACCTGGTGGACCTAACAAAATCAATTTCATTAATACGGTTCCTTAAATAGACTCTTAGTGACAGTATGAGAGGGCAAAAAATCGGTTAATTTACAGTGGAAACGGCGGCCGCGACTCAAATAAAATGGTTGGTTACCATACAGGGTTTGCCCAAATCAGACAAGTGGCCGTAACGTAGTGCCCCTATTCACGGGCCTTGACAGCGCACCATAGCGACTCGAGGTCATCGGCACTCATGCTACTAAGGCGTTCTCTGGAGGCCAAACTTTCCATAGCTTCAAACCGACGCTTAAATTTGTTATTAGCTGAGCGCATGGCCTTCTCAGGATCTACCGACAAATGACGAGCCAGATTGACGCAACTGAAAAGTAAGTCGCCCATCTCATCCTCCATAGCAACTCGGTCACCTCGTATGATTTCCACTTCGAGTTCTGCGATCTCTTCTTTTACTTTTGCCAGTACGTCTTTTGGGTCGGTCCAATCAAAACCAACAGATGACGCTCTTTTCTGGAGTTTCTGGGCTCGATTTAGTGCAGGCATCGCTAACGGTATATCCGCCAATACACCGTCATAACCTTTACCGGCTCGCTCTCGCTTTTTTGTCTCCTCCCATTGTTTATTGATCGCTTTGACATCAAATATGAGATCTGTACTTCTAACCGACTGCAATGTGCCATCGGGGAATACATGAGGGTGCCGCCTAATAAGTTTTTCAGTGATCCCAGACACAATAATATCCCAATCAAAGATAGCGTCTTCTGCCCCCAACTGACTATAAAAAATTATTTGAAACAATAAGTCACCCAACTCTTCACTGAGATGCTCCGTATCGCCGCGCTCAATCGCGTCTACCACCTCATAAACTTCCTCGACCGTATGTGGTGCAATGGTTTTGAATGTTTGCTTAATATCCCAGGGACAACCTGTATCGATGTCGCGCAGGCGCGACATCAAATAGCGAAGATCGTCGATATTATAAGTATGGCTCATTGACTATATATGCCGGAAGACAGATAACGATCGCCACGATCACAGATAATGGTAACAATGGTGGCATTTTCAAGTTGCTGACTAAGTCTGAGAGCAGCTGCTACCGACCCGCCGGCCGAGACGCCACAGAAAATACCCTCTTCTCGTGCTAATCGACGCATCGCATGCTCAGCATCGCCCTGAGAGATATCCATCAATTGGTCAACCTTGGCCGCGTCAAAAATGCCTGGCATATAAGCCTTCGGCCAACGCCGAATGCCGGGGATAGCAGCGCCCTCCTCAGGTTGCAGACCGATAATTTGAATACTTGGATTCTGGGTCTTTAAAAAAGCTGAGGTTCCCATAATAGTGCCTGTGGTACCCATAGAGCTGACAAAATGGGTGACAGTTCCCTGAGTATCACGCCAAATTTCTGGGCCAGTGCCCTCGTAGTGGGATAATGGATTATCGGGATTATTAAATTGATCAAGGACAGTACCCAAACCTTGGCGCTGCATTTTCTGGGCCAAATCTCGGGCACCTTCCATGCCTTCACTTTGGCTTACTTCGATAAGCGTTGCACCGTAAGCCGTCATAGCCCACTTGCGCTCATCTGTTGCATTATCAGGCATGACAAGTGTCAAATGATAGCCTTTCATAGCGGCCACCATTGCCAGTGCAATACCTGTGTTGCCGCTCGTGGCCTCGATCAAACGGCCACCTGGCTTTATCTCTCCACGCGCCTCAGCCTTACTTATCATGCCCAAGGCTGGCCGATCTTTGACACTACCTGCTGGGTTGTCACCCTCGAGTTTAGCGAGAATGGTATTAGTCGTTTTGCCGGGCATGCGCTGTAGCCTAACTAGGCGAGTGTTACCAATGCAATGATCGATTGTAGGGTAATCCATGTTAGTTCTCTTCTCACTTAACTTTCTTGCTAGCTATTGTGCCTGAAGCCTCCATACAACGCGCCTCTAAGTAGGCTATAAGCAATAACTATTTAACATAAGGTGCAAGATTTTGCTGCCAAAGAGGGTGTCGCATATTGGGTGAAAAGGTTTAAGGCCTAGGTAAGAATAGCGTAGGCAAGAGCATACTGCACCTCGTCGGCAAGGCTCAACAGCACCTGACTACCCCCCCGCTTACGCATTACTAACTCCGCACCACCTGACAGACTTATCGCTGGCGCACCTTTGTTATCTTTGATGACATTGATATCCTGAAAGCTAACGCCATGACCAATACCTGTCCCCAAGGCCTTAGCCACAGCTTCTTTGGCAGCGAAACGCTTGGCCAGAAATGCCACACTATTATCCAAGCGTATAAATTCACGCTGCTCTGTCAGTGTGAGTATCCGTTGCGCAAATTTGTCACCCTGACGCTCAAGCACCTTAGCTATACGATCAATCTGGACTATATCTGTACCTATACCTATTACCATTGTCTTTATAACTCTTATAGCGACACTATTAGGTTCTATTTCGGCGCTCTGGACAGCAGGTGCTGCCGATACAGCTCTCGACTGTGTAGCTGCCGACCCCCAAGGTAGAAGTTTATCACGCCACGCAGTAGTTGCTTGGCGGTTTTCATTACCGATCGTTGACTAAAATCTCCGGCGATCAGGCCCAAAATATCTTCGCCAAGATATACGCCTGATACCTGCTTGTGCTGGCTAGATAGCTCAATAAGGCCCTGCTCCGGCATATAGTGATACAGCTTACCGGCCACAACTGCTGTGCCATGAACCACTTCAGAATCCAATACTAGCCCGTAACCCAGTTCATCGAGCAGCGCCATTTCTAAATATCTCAGCATTAGCTCGTCGGGACCCTCGGTCACGAGCCGCAACATAAATGCTGAGTACTGTTGGTAGAGATAATCATGGGGGTCATATTCAGGCAATAGTCGGTATAGCAGCTCGTTGACATAGAGTCCCGTAAACAGACATTCTTGTTGTAAAAATGCGGGCGTATTTATGGCGTCAGCCTGAGTAAGAGTTTTTAGATCGCCGCGGCCTTGCCAGCTAAATTGATGTTCTGTGTAGGGAAAGATTGCGCGACTAATTCCACGCTTATTTGGCTTTCGAAAGCCTTTGGCGACGCAGCGAATCCGACCATGACTTTTAGTAAAAAGGTCAACGAGCAAGCTAGTCTCACTATACGGTGTGGAGTGCAGGACAAAGCCTGCTTCGGCATCGACCCGCACGAGTATTTAATCGTCCATGTAACCAAGACTGCGCAGCGCTCGCTCATCATCAGACCAGCCACTGCGAACCTTGACCCAGGTTCTAAGCATTACTTTACAACCCAAGAGACTCTCTATGTCCGCACGGGCCTGCTCGCCTACTTTTTTAATCCGCTCGCCATTAGTCCCGATAATAATCTTTTTCTGGCCCTCGCGTTCGACCAAAATCAATGCGCTGATATGGGTGATTTTCTTTTCCGCACGAAACTCTTCAATTTCAACCGTCACCTGGTAAGGAACCTCGGCACCCAACTGTCGCATGATTTTTTCCCGCACAATTTCCGAGGCCAAAAATCGCTCACTGCGATCAGTAATCTGATCTTCAGGAAACGCGTGCATCCGTTCGGGAATATGCGCCTTAATTTTTTCTTGCAGCTCATCCAGATTAGTTTTGCGCAACGCGGAGAGTGGAATAAGCTCAACTGCATTGACCTTACTCTCTAAAAACTTTAAGTGCGGCAGCAGCGCGGCCTTATCTTCAATCATATCCACTTTGTTGATCGCGACAATCAGTGGCACTGGGTTATTAGACAGATATTTGGCAACGTATTCATCGGCCTCGCTCCATTCAAAGCGATCCACCACAAACACCACCACATCCACATCCGCTATGACGCCGGCAGCGGAGCGATTCATCACACGGTTAATCGCACGCTCTTGATTAGTATGTATCCCTGGCGTATCGACAAAAATCATCTGCAGATCAGCTTCAGTCTTGATCCCCAGTAAGGTATGCCTGGTTGTCTGCGGCTTGCGCGAGGTAATGCAAAGCTTTTGACCCAAAATGTGATTCAACAATGTGGATTTACCCACATTAGGGCGGCCAATAATAGCGACATAGCCACAGCGAGGTTCCGTCAAGATGACTTCTCCAATTCAATTAATAGTTGTGCAGCTACCATTTGCTCCGCTTTGCGGACACTGCTGGCGACGGCACTGATTTCTTTTTCAACCGCAGTAATCTTGCAGCTAACGGTAAAAAGACGGCTATGGGCTTCGCCACCAGTACTGACCAACGTATAGTCAGGAACTGGTTTACCTCGTTTCTGCAGCCACTCTTGCAAACTAGTCTTAGCATCTCTAATCGAGTCTGCCTCTGACGCCGCGGCCAACAAGTCTTCAAACCAAATGGCAATGCAGCTCTGCGCTGCCGCTAGACCTGTGTCCACATAGACGGCACCGATCAATGCTTCCACTGTATCGCCTAAAATAGAGTCACGTCGATGGCCACCACTTTTCATTTCCCCGGGGCCAAGCAGTAACTCTGAACCCAATTCAAGCTGTTTAGCGACACCGGCTAGTGATTCCGCACGGACAATCTGAGAGCGCATCCGGCTTAGCTCTCCTTCCCGTGCTTTGGGAAAGTTTCGATAAAGAATATCGGTAACGGAGAGGCCTAGAATTGCATCACCGAGAAATTCTAGACGTTCATTATTACTACTGCCACAGCTGCGATGGGACAGCGCTAGCATTAAAATCGACACGTCTGTGAAGCTATAATTAAGGCGCTCTTGGAGTCGCTGGACATTGCCTGTCACCTAATACCTCTGTAGTCAATTATGTCTGTCGGCACTTTCGCTCTGAGGCGTCATCAAAAAAAACGCCAATGCCAAATAGTTCAGTTGAATAATCATATTCAAGATTGATGGATGGCTATGTGTTGGCCGTAATGTCGTTACCGCCTTCACATAGATACCGTTGATTCGTTTTACTCGCCACAACCCACATAACCTAACTAGACTACAGGATTTTAAATGCTTAGTCAGCATGACCCATGGACTTCACGGCGTTGCTGACAAATCAAAGTTCGTAGCCTCGAGGCCCTATCCTTGAGACCCATCTATAAAACAAGCAACTCCACATGACCTATCGAGTTTATATCGCTGACCTATACAGTGGTCAAAGCTGTATCTTAATTAGTATGCCTAGCGCGATAAGTCTTATCGCCAAAATTCTTTAACTAGAATCGTTACTGAATTTTACCCGCTCGCTCAAAACTCGGCACACTTAAAAAGTCATTCCAAAACATCCAGCGGGCAAACGCCTTACCGACAATACGATCCTCAGGCACAGGACCCCAGACACGACTATCACTAGAATTATCACGATTATCACCCATCATAAAGTAATGCCCCTCAGGCACGACAGCAGAAAAATTATGGCTGAGTCGCGTGGCGACTGTGCGCCTTTGTAATCGATGTTCAACGCCAGCCAGATTTTCGGACATCACCATTGACCTTGGGGCATCAGGTTCTTCAGTCACCGCTGACTGAACCATCTCATCGCCATTGATATAGACAACACCATTGATTACACGTACCTCATCACCAGGCAAACCGACCAGTCGCTTAATAAAGTATCGATCCTCATGCGGCGGAAAAAATACTAATACGTCACCACGCTGCGGGGAGCCAACATCAAGTAGCTTAGTTCGCAACACCGGCAGCCGAATGCCATAGGTCCACTTACTAACCAAAATAAAATCACCCACTTTAAGCGTGGGCACCATTGACTGTGAGGGTATCTGAAAAGGCTCGATAACAAATGAACGAAGCAACAAAACCAGACCGAGTACTGGTGCCAGAGAACCTGTAAATTCAATAAGTCCTTCTTGCTGCTTAACGACAAATTTATTCAGCAGCCAAAACGCACCGGCCAGCAAAAATAAAATAGTAAGAATTAGCTCAAAATTAAGATCCATCAGAGTTTAGCTCCATTAGGGTTGTCCATTACGTGCGAAGTACCGCGAGGAAAGCATCTTGGGGTATTTCAACATTACCTACCTGTTTCATCCGTTTTTTACCGGCTTTTTGTTTTTCTAACAATTTCTTCTTACGACTGACATCCCCACCATAGCATTTTGCGGTCACATTCTTTCGCAGCGCTTTGACGGTCGTGCGGGCAATAACGCTACCGCCGATAGCCGCCTGTATAGCCACATCAAACATTTGCCGAGGAATCAGCTCTTTCATCTTATCAGCGAGATTACGGCCCTTTTGCAAAGAGTGCTCTCGATGCGTAATCGCAGCAAGCGCATCAACGCGATCGCCGTTAATTAAGATATCTAACTTGACGAGATTGGCCATCTCAAAGCGAACAAAGCTATAGTCTAACGACGCAAAGCCGCGGCTGACTGATTTAAGTCTGTCAAAGAAATCCATCACTACCTCGTTCATGGGTAACTCGTAACGAATTGACACCTGACCGCCGATAAACTGCATATCTTTTTGTACGCCACGCTTCTCAACGCATAGCGATATCACATTGCCCACATAGTCTTTCGGCACCAATATATTAGCTTCGCAGATCGGCTCCCGCATCTCAGCAACCTGCCCTGGATCTGGCAGATCAGAGGGATTAGATATGTAAAGGGTGTCACCCTTAGCAGTAACGATTTCATAGACTACCGTTGGGGCAGTTGTAATCAGGTCCAAACCATACTCACGCTCAAGGCGCTCTTGAATGATCTCCATATGCAGCATCCCGAGGAATCCGCAGCGAAATCCAAAACCCAATGCATCAGAGCTCTCTGGTTCGTAAAAAAGTGAGGCATCATTCACCGCCAGCTTAGCCAGCGCCTCACGAAATTCTTCAAAGTCGTCAGAATCAACCGGGAACATACCAGCATAGACCTGCGGCTTAATTCTTTTAAACCCCGGCAGAGCATCGACATCAGACGTGCTGTGATGAGTTAGTGTATCTCCCACTGGCGCGCCGAGAATATCTTTAATGCCCGCAACAACAAAACCCACTTCACCGGCGCGCAGCACCCCGGTTGATTTGCGCTTGGGGGTAAACACGCCAACGCTGTCGACCACATGCGGTTTGCCAATAGTTTTCGCGATAATCTTATTTTTGACCGACAGAGTGCCCTGCATAACCCGCACTAGCGAAACGACACCGAGATAGTTGTCAAACCATGAATCAATAATTAGCGCCTGTAATGGCGCATCGACGTCACCCAGGGGCGCTGGAACCTTTTTGACTAACTCTTCGAGAATATCAGTGATACCCTCGCCGGTTTTTGCGCTACAGCGGACAGAATCCGTAGCTTCAATACCAATAATGTTCTCAATTTCGTTTATAACTTGCTCTGGCTCTGCCTGGGGCAGGTCCATTTTGTTTAGCACCGGTATCACTTCCAATCCCTGAGTAATAGCCGTATAACAGTTAGCCACCGACTGCGCCTCGACGCCCTGAGCGGCATCAACAACCAGCAGCGCGCCTTCACAGGCTGCCAGCGATCGAGAGACTTCATAGCTGAAGTCTACATGGCCAGGCGTATCAATAAAGTTAAGCTGATAGGTCTTGCCATCTTGGGATGTGAAAGGCAACGTAACGCTCTGAGACTTAATGGTGATACCGCGCTCACGCTCGATAGCCATCGAATCCAGCACTTGCGCAGCCATTTCGCGGTCTGCAAGGCCGCCACAGAGCTGAATAAATCGATCCGCAATGGTCGATTTCCCGTGGTCAATGTGGGCGATGATTGAAAAATTTCTAATATGACTGAGATCGGACAAAGGGTTTGCACTGCCATTAAAATTTGCGAGAGGATTCTAGCCTATTTGCAAGCCAGACGCTATTAACCGCCTGATTTTAAGGATCAAAATGCAAGCGGTTAAACCGCGCTATTGAGTCAACTGTCAATTAGCGCAGCGATGATTTACTCAGCGAGTTGAATTGTCCGGAAAATAGCTCGCCCCTGACGGTAAAACCGAATTGCCACCGGCATATTTTTTGGCAACCCTTTGATAACCTTTCGATACTCAACAATATCATCAATACGACTGTAACCCAGTTGCACAATAATATCGTCGACTTGTAACATTGCTTCGGATCCCGCTGAATCTTGGGAGACCTGCGTCACAAGTACACCACCGCGAAGACGCAGCCTCAAACGCTCTTCCTCTTGCAGGGTCTTAACTATTAGCCCCAATGAGTCTGCGCCATCGGTACTTCTAGCAAGACGCTCCTGGTTGCCATCAGCAAGAGAGCCAACGACCACTGTCAGAGTTTTTCGCCTGCCCTCACGGTATATATCTACCTTGGCTTTATCACCAGGCACTATCATCCCCACCACATGAGGTAAGTCGCCAGACTTAGCAATAGACTGCCCATTAACACGCACAACAACATCCCCAGGCTGGATGCCACCCTTAGCGGCAGGACTGTCTTGCTCAACCGAAGTAATCAACGCCCCCTTTGGAGTGCCTAGCTGCAGTGACTCCGCCAGACTGTTAGTTACCTCTTGAATGGCTACTCCGAACCAGCCTCGCTGAACAATTCCACGATCTTTGAGTTGTTCAATGACCCCCATGGCCACTCTGGAGGGGATGGCAAAAGAGAGTCCAATTGAACCACCTGAGCGCGAATAAATCTGTGAGTTAATACCAACGACCTGACCCTCAAGGTTAAACAAAGGGCCACCGGAATTACCGGGGTTAATCGCAACATCGGTCTGAATAAAAGGTACGTAGTTCTCACCCTTTTCTGTAGGAATACTGCGCCCGATAGCACTGACGATCCCCGCAGTGACAGAGTAGTCGAGTCCAAAGGGCGATCCTATGGCCACCACCCAAGCGCCGACCTTTAGCGTATCTGAGTCAGCAAATTCAAGTGCGGATAGATTTTCTGCATCAATTTTCAGGAGAGCTAAATCGGAGCGCCGGTCTGAGCCTACCACTGTAGCCGTGTATTCCCGGCGATCAGAAAATAAAACCTGTATTTCATCCGCCTCATCCACCACATGATGATTGGTCAAAATATAGCCGTCGTCTGAGATTACAAATCCGGAGCCCATAGAGCGCGCAGGACGCCGTGCCTGGGGTCTTTGGCGCTGCTCAAATAGCTCGCGTAAACTCTCTGGAATTTGGTCCTGAGGCATCTGCGGCGATCGCTGCTGCTGGCCCCGACTCAGAGTATTGATTTTAACCACGGCGGGAGAAGCCGCCTCAACAAGATCGGTAAAATTTGGCAATTGGGCATAAGCGGGCGAAAGGGTTACGAGGAACAATGCAGTAACAAAGATGAATTTCTTTAGCACAGGGTGTCTCCGATTAAAAAATGTGAATCTGACGATATGATGACGGTTCTATTGGAAGTCTAGGGTCTGCTTTTCACCAAAGTCACTGAGTAAGACCGGATTGAGACGTAAGTCGTTCCGCAGTTTCTGACTCTGAAGGTTAACTAAAACCCCGCCGAGCATTAGGCCGCAAAAAGCGCCCAGCATGCTCTGCAACTCGCCCTGAGGTCCTGCAAGCCAGGCCCCAATAACTGACGAAACAACAGGCACCAGATACACCAGAAGTGAACCCTTAACAATGACATCTTCGGGGATCCCTATAGTCACTGACTGGCCCGGCAAAATATTTTTAGGCGACTGAGAATCAAAAAGAACCCTAATACGGTTAGTTTTGCCTGTAAGCTTGGATAAAACGCGCTGCCCGCAGCCTTTTTCAGCAACGCAGGTGTCACAGGTAGAAGTCTGAATAGTCTCCACTAGTAAGCTATCTAAATCGACCTGAACAACGGTCCCACTTTCGAGAATCATTTCGCACTCGCTCGTTTAAGGATTAGCTGGCAAACGCCGTATCGGCCCCATGGCGATGGCAATCCGGGTCGCCGTAATGCGCGGAATCTCGCCCACCACGCTAACAGCATACTGCCGATTATTAAATTGAGCCTTTCTCAGCACCACCACTGTAGCACCGAGGTTAGCCTCCACGCTTGGCCAGCTCTGGCTTCTTTCAGAAGCGTCTATAAAGACAGAGAACACGGCCAAACCATCGGTATACATTATCGACTCCCGGCCGCTAGAATCAACCGGGCGATAGGAGGACAAAACGAAACCTGGCGGTCGCCATCTAGACTCCCACGCTGATGGCGATGGTCGGATTTTAGACTGCTGACAGACAGAATCATCGACACCATCGGATTTCATCAGGGACGGGAGCCATTTAACGTTATTGACACCGGCTCCAATGGCCACATCAATAAACTGGAATCGCTCCATAGGTTTGCTATCGTGGTCCATTAATACGGACTGCAACATCAGACCGGATTGCTTATCAATTGCGACAATATAGCCATAACGAAAGCGGTCTTTGGGAATCACATGCACCATCGAAACTGAGCGACCGGCGATACGTGCATCACCCCGAATATGGAAATCATACGAATCTCTTAGATGGGCATAATTATCATCATCGATTTTAAGAGGCCTGCCCCCCAACAGTAGGTTTGCCGCACGCATGCAGTCCGTATCATCCCCTCGACGGACTACCTCACGCTCCGGCCCATCCATGTGCTGGATTCGCTCGTAGGTTTTGCCATCACGCACTATATGCGCGACTTTAATACTGCGCAGATTACCCCGAAACTCGTAGGTCACGAGACCGGCGTAGCTGAGCCTTTTAGACGCGTTTGTCATGCCCGTCACAAGGTCATAGCCCAAGGACATTGGCTCGGCAAATAAAAACCCATGCGCAAAAATGGCGGCTAAAATAGCCGCCAGTTTTAAACTTTTAAACCAACTTTTAACCCGCATCCGAATGGATTATCCTGTTTAGACTCAGCCCTACTTACCGTTACTCAGGCTCAGGAGCAACGCCGTTCAACGTAATACGCGCAAATGGCAACATTCCCTGGCCGCTATTTAAAGCAGCATGGCTAGAATGATCCATCATAATATCATTTAAATAGCTGCGAAGCTCTAACTCTGAAAACTGCTTATTGATCGGCTGCCTGGCCTCAAGAGGCTTAGCTACAGGCTGTCGAGCGGTTTTGTTATTGCCGCCAACGCTAACCGTACGGGCTTGAAAATTAGGCTGAAAGCCTCTGGGGAACTGCAGTGCTGGCCCAGTATTTTGCACAGCCTCACCAACCGCGACTTCGGCAAACTGAATAGCATCGGCATTCTCAAGGCCCCCATTATTAAGCTGTTGCACTCCCAGGATAGCTACCATGGCCACAGATGCTGCAATGGCAAAACGACCCGCAGAACCAGCATGCCTTATTAATGGGTTTATACGATGAGTATTTTCTAGATCAATAGCGGCTGAAACAGCCCCAGACAAATCTATTTTTGAAACAGGCTCTCCCGTCATTACTGACGACGCCATCTGATAGCGTTGCCATTTATCGCGCGCACTGTTCCTTGCGCCACTTATATCGCCTACTTCCTTGAGGACTCGATGGATTTCAAATTCTGTGGCCTCGCCATCCATCAACGCGGAAACTGACTCTCCAAGACGATCTTCATAGTCGCTCATTTGTGGTCGCTCATTTGTTACCCTCAATCCAATTAATTAAGTTATTAAACGTAGAACAGGGTGTATCAGTAAAACGTGTCAGGATTGGACCCACCGTTTATCAAAAGGTTCACCAATCTCCTAACTACCCTCCATTAACTCTAATACTCTAATATCTATTAACTCACGTCCGCGAAAAATCCGCGATCTCACCGTACCCACAGGACAATCCATTACCCCTGCAATGTCCTCATAACTTAGGCCTTCATATTCGCGCAAAGTTACTGCAGTCCGCAAATCTTCTGGCAATTCTTCGATAGCTTTGTTGATAACCGCCTCCAACTCATCACGAAAAAGCTGATTTTCTGGCGTTCCCAAGTCTTTAAGCTGTTCACTGCCAGCATAAAATTCAGCGTCATCCAAATTAACATCTGAAGACGGCGGACGCCTACTCCGCGATACCAAATAATTTTTCGCAGTATTCACCGCAATTCTAAAGAGCCAGGTATAGAACTGACTATCGCCACGAAACCTAGGCAATGCACGATAGGCTTTTAAAAAGGCTTCTTGGGTAACATCCTCCACTTCATGACTGTCACGAATAAATCGCCCGACAATTGCATGCACTCTATATTGATATTTGAGAACCAGAAGATCAAACGCCCGCTTGTCGCCTTGTTGCACTCTACTTACCAACTGTTGATCAGTTGAGCCTATTTTAGTTTCCATCATTTACCGATTCGTTCCCCAACCCTATGGGTTATATTTTTGTCCCTGTAAAACCAAAGCCTCGTGCAGCCATCAAAGTTTGCGTCATTCCCTTAGACAGACCAGAATCTAACTAATAAGTTCGCGCTTTTAGTTAGCTTGCCGTGGGCCCTTATACTATCATGCACGACCGTTTATGTGTGGCCATCAAATGAAACCAACCAATCTCTTCGACGTCCTGATCATCGGTAGTGGTGCCGCCGGCTTAACGCTCGCACTGCAACTAGATAAACACCTGCATATCGCGTTAATCAGCAAAGCAGCCCTGCAAGCAGGCGCCTCTTGGTATGCTCAGGGTGGCATCGCTGCCGTATTTGATGAAAATGATAGCCTTGATGCCCATGTTGCAGACACCTTAGCTGCCGGCGCCGGCCTATGCCATGAAGATGCTGTGCGCTTTGTTGTTGAGCATGGCCCCGACGCCATTAATTGGCTAATCGATCAGGGTGTCGATTTTACTAAGGACAGTGACCAAGAGAGCTACCATTTAACACAAGAAGGCGGCCATAGCCACAGACGCATACTACATACGGCCGATGCGACAGGTAAAGAAGTTACCGGCACGTTAGTCGACAAAGTGGTCGCCGCCGACAATATCGAAATTTACGAACAGCACTGCGCCGTTGACCTCATAACTCAGGCCGATAAAGGCTCGCGTAAAATACGCTGTAGCGGCGCCTACATACTGGATATCAAACAGGATACTGTCTCGCTCTTTCAGGCAAAGAGCGTGGTATTAGCCTCCGGTGGCGCCAGTAAAGCTTATCTATACACCAGCAATCCTGATGGTGCCAGCGGCGATGGCGTAGCTATGGCATGGCGCCGCGGCTGTCGTGTGGCAAATATGGAATTTAACCAGTTTCACCCCACCTGTCTCTACCACCCCAAAGCTAAGTCATTTCTGATTACCGAAGCGCTGCGTGGTGAAGGTGCGATACTGCGCCTACCCGACGGCAGTCCTTTTATGAAAAACTTCCACCCAGATGGTGAATTAGCCCCCAGAGATGTCGTAGCGCGTGCGATTGACCATGAAATGAAGCGCCTCGGTAGTGACTGTCTGTATTTGGATATCAGTCATAAGCCAGCGGCCTTTATAACCGAACATTTTCCAACTATGTACGAGCATTGCCTGGAATTTGGGATAGACATCACTCAAGACCCCATTCCGGTAGTACCTGCTGCGCATTACACCTGCGGCGGCGTTTTGGTCAACAACTACGGTCAAACTGATCTGCTAAATCTCTATTCTATTGGCGAAAGTGCCTTTACCGGCCTGCACGGTGCCAACCGAATGGCCAGTAACTCCCTGCTGGAATGTTTGGTTTATGCCCGCTCAGCGGCAGGCGAAATTAATCAGCTTACCCCTAACATTGCACAGCCCGATTTCAAGCCCGACTGGGATGAGTCTCGGGTGAGTTCGTCAGATGAAGACGTGGTCATTTCGCACAACTGGGACGAATTGCGTCGATTTATGTGGGATTATGTTGGCATTGTGCGCACCAACAAACGCCTAGAGCGTGCGCAGCACAGAGTTAAACTATTGCAAAAAGAGATTGCCGAGTACTACAGCAATTGCAAAGTGACCAGAGACCTACTTGAGCTGCGTAATCTAGCCACTGTCTCGGAGTTGATTATCCGCTGTGCGATGGATCGCAAAGAAAGTCGGGGACTGCACTACACTATGGACTATCCCGAGATGTCATCGATAGCCAGCGACACCATTATGGTACCCATTAATTTTGCTGGGCAGAATGTCATTATCAATCGCGATTAACGGGCCATTAGAAGTTGGCGTAGCAAACGATGCTCAGACGCCGACAGTGCATCTCGAGGCACCACTCGCAGCCCCGGCTTACCTGCAGCGGTTTTAAAATATAGGATAACCAAAGAAGCCGTGACGAATTGACTATCCTGCAAGCACAGCTGAACCCTCGTTTGGCCTGCACTCAGGATCCAGAGGTCTGCTGCCGGTTTCCACCATAGAATTTCAATGCCTCGGGATCGCCAAGCTTTCAGGTAACCTAAACCTAACAGCATGGTTAGACCGATACTCACCAGTCTCACCCACCACAGCAATGGCAGGCCGACAAGAATCACGGTGGCGAGAATTGCCAGTCCACATTGGCCTACCAGGAGGTAAGTCGAAGGATGTAGTCTAAATTGTACCGGCGGGTTTTCGACTATCACGAATTATCTGCACTATCCGTTTAATATCTGGATCAACTGCTACTTCACGGTTCATTAACCAAAGGAATAAATCTTGATCTTCCAATTCGAGCAGTTCCTGAAAGCGCAGTTGATCAGACTCTTCGAGTAAATCGTAGTGGTTTTCAGTAAAAGGTTGAAGAATCAGATCGAGTTCTAACATGCCGCGGCGACTAGCCCACAGGAGACGGTTCTTATTCATAGATAATCAGTCGTTGTAATAAAGCCGTATTATAAGAGACAATCGTTAATTCACCTACAGACTCAGTAACAAAGCTATGACGAACACTGATGACCGACGCGCGAACATACAATTATCAGGCCCAGATAGCCGTAAATTTCTGCAGGGGCAGGTCACCTGCGACATGAGCTTGGTGACTGGCGACAGCGTCATTAACGGCGCCCACTGCACCCCAAAAGGGCGTATGATATTTCTGTTCAGTGCTACCTGTGATGAGCAGGATAATATCCTTTTACAGACTCATCAGTCGGTCGCTGACATTGCCATAGCAAGCCTGACTAAATATGCCGTATTTTTTAAAACACAGATTAGTGATGTCTCTGAACAGTATGCAATACAAAATAATGAGAGTCATTTGGCAAGACTGCGAAGCGGCTATGCCGATGTGGTGGCCGAAACCTCCGACATGTTTATCCCCCAGATGCTAAATCTCGACGCGCTGGGCTATATTAGTTTCAAAAAAGGCTGTTATACAGGACAGGAAATTATTGCTCGCGCGCATTATCGAGGGGCCGTAAAACGGCGCATGCATCATCTCCAGCTGGCGAGCACAGTTTTGCCCCAACCCGGTGATCCTATAATGGACTCTGATGGCAAAGCGATCGGCACTATTGCAAGCGCAGCCCAGACGGATGATGCCATCATAGAAGTATTAGCGGTGCTCGCAGACAAGTCCGTTGGCTGTACTGAAATTCAGATTGGCCAAGGCGCCTTGTCAGCCATCTCGCATCTGCCATTGCCCTATGAGATACCCGCCAGCCCTTGAGCAGCCTCGTAGATTGGCTGACGCTATATCAGCAATTGCTGCTGTGGGCAGGCGCAGCCTCATTGCTCATTTTTACTCTGAGTCTACTGTGTTTGCCCTGGCTCGTCGCACAGATTCCAGAAGATTACTTTTCGGCAAACCCCCGCCCTCTCGATGATCTAGGCGTAATAGGGTTGTTGGCTAAAAACCTGATTGGATATGGTTTGATACTGGCAGGAATCCTGATGCTACTTCTGCCCGAGCAGGGCATCCTCACGATAGTCACAGGTCTGTTACTGATCGACTACCCCGGAAAATTTCGGCTTGAGCGTCAAATTGCGCGACAGCCCGCCATACTTAAGAGCCTCAACTGGTTGCGCGCTAAAGCACAGAAACCACCGCTTATCGTCCATTAGTAATCCCTTCAAGGTAGGGGACCTTACCAAACAACACCTCATTGCCAGCACGTGGAGCGCTGGGTATATTGCAAGCCAACAACAGACTGAGCACCGACATAACGGAACCCATTAGAAAAACAGCCATCGGTGACACAAGCCAAACTAGCCCAAATAGAGCCGGAATGACGACCGCTGCAATATGGTTGATAGTAAAAGCCACACTTGCAGTCGACGCCATGTCGGCTGGATCAGCGATTTTTTGAAAATAAGTTTTTATCGCGATAGCAAGAGAAAAGAACAGATGATCCGCGACATACAAACCAGCGGCCCAGGTTGCATCATTAACAAAAGCATAGGCCGTAAACACGCAAAATAGCCCACAGTACTCAAAGATCAGTGCACGGCGCTCGCCGATATGGCCCACCAGAGCGCCAATACGCGCAGCAAATACCCAGTTGAAAAGATGGTTGATAATAAATAGGGCCGCAATATCACTGACGCTATAGCCAAACTTTTCCACCATCAAAAATCCAGCAAACACGGTAAATATCTGTCTGCGCGCGCCCCCCACAAATGTCAGGGCATAATATAGCCAATAACGTTTGCGCATCAGCAGATGCTTGCGCTGCGGCGTCTTACTTTCAAAACGGGGAAAGGCGAGCCACATAAATAGCGTGAGACACAAACAGACGGAACCTCCGGCTAGGTAAATCGCGCGATAGCTGAGTCCGAGCTGGTCCATAGCCAGCCACAAAAAGCTATAGGCCACCAAAGAAGCTGCCGAACTCGCCGCGATAAGCTTACCCAACATAGCGGGGGCCTCATCGATACTAAGCCACTGCAATGACAGAGATTGTTTTAATGTTTCGTAGTAATGAAAGCCAACAGACATAATAAATGTCGAGAAGTACAGTCCAAATACCGAGGGCAAGTAACCCGTTATTGCAACACCAATACCCAGCAATGCAAGCGATAGATACGCAAAGGTTTGCTCTTTTAATATCAGCAGCACAAACACCGCCGTAAAGGCTAGAAATCCGGGAATTTCGCGTATGCTCTGCAAGAGGCCAATCTCGGCGCCGGTAAAGGCCGCCTTTTCGATAACAAAGTTATTCAGCAACGCCATCCAGGTGGCAAACGCGATAGTCATAGCCACTGACATCAGAACAAGTAAATTCTTTGGCGTCTGCCAAGTTTTATTGGTTAACATTGTTACTATCAATTTGAAAACTAACACTAGCTTCCTGCGAATCCGGTAACTGCCATTCAATAGGCACCTGAGCATTCATTTTTAAATAGCTATTGGCTGAGGAAAAATGCTTACAGCCCAGAAACCCACGATAGGCTGACAGTGGCGACGGATGAGCGGAGCGCAAAACCAGATGGCGCGACTCATCAATAAAGGCACCCTTTTTCTGCGCATAACTCCCCCATAAAAGAAAAATAATGCCATCGCGATTGTCATTTAGGGCCTCAATGGCCCGGTCGGTAAACTGCTCCCAGCCTCTGCCTTGGTGGTTGCCTGGGCAGGCCTGTTCGACGGTCAACGTTGCATTTAACAATAAAACACCCTGCTTAGCCCAATGATTAAGGCAACCATGCGATGGCTTTGTGATACCCAAGTCAGACTCCAACTCTTTAAAAATGTTTAGCAGGGAAGGTGGGGGTTTCACCCCCGGCGGCACGGAGAAACATAATCCATGAGCCTGATCGGGACCATGGTAAGGATCCTGCCCGAGAATAACTACCCGCACCTTATTAAAAGCGGTGTTATTGAAGGCCGCAAACCATGCTGAATTCGGAGGATAGATAACCTTGCCCGCCTCTTTTTGACGCGTCAAGAATTCACTCAGCTCAGACATATAGCTTTTGTTAAACTCACTGCCCAGTAACTTCTGCCAGCTCGGGTCCAGTGTCGCCCCAACTAGGCCAGCCATATCTAAATCAATCATCAATCTAGCCTAAATCTTTAACTGCTTATAGGCCTTCAATGATAACATATCACTCATGAATTCCGTTTCTACTTCCTCTATCTGGCGTCTAACTT
>Ga0209279_10000802_pt1 | contig 18644 bp, 9 predicted proteins | sample CoawatmetaG00DNA_3_FD_187508 | JGI IMG/M metagenome (GOLD analysis project Ga0209279, IMG submission 187508) | Marine microbial communities from the West Antarctic Peninsula - Coastal water metaG006-DNA (SPAdes) (version 2) | ecosystem: Environmental > Aquatic > Marine > Coastal ... | reverse complement strand
AAACCTTCAGAAATTGTTATTTTTTTAGAATAGTTCAGTTCTTTTTCTTGCGCTTCAATAGAAAAAGCAAGAAAAAATAAAAAGAAAATTGAAAAGAGATTTTTTTTAGACATCATATATTCTAACAGTATTCTTTTACTATTGATACACTTATTTATTAATATACAATAATATCACATTTATTACTATAAATCAAACACTAAACTAGTTGCAACTAGTATAAAAATTTACTTGCCCCTTTTCTATTATTACTTAATTTTAGTTTACTTTTATGAAGATATAGCTTCTATTTTTTCTTTTTACCACCATCTATCCTAAAAGTATAACTCAAAACGATATAACGCCCTAAACTTTGCAAGTTTGTTTCTTCAAAATAATTAAGTGTACTTCTTCTAAAAACATCTACATTTCTATTTAAAAGATCTATAAAAACTATTTTTAAAATATTATTTTTCTTAGAAAAGGCATAAGACATTGCTGCATTCCAAATAGGAATTTCTTGTCTTATAGAAAAATTATTGTCTGTATACAAAATGTAATCAAATTGCGTATTAAAATTCAATCTTCTAGTGATATCAAAATCTATCATTCCAAAATATTTCTGAGAAGTAAACTTTCTATCTAAATTATCTGAGATAGAAAAACTTGTATTATTAACTCTGTAAGTGATTCCTCCTTTTAAATCCACCTTTCGTTTGCTATTGTTCTGTAGAATAAAACTTGATAAAAAATCTTGAGAAACTGTTTTATTTACATCAAAATTGATAACAGAATTTACAGTATTGTATGAATATTTATTTTTGAAGTTAATTCTTAAACCTAACTTTTTTAGCTTTTTCCCGAAGTTAAATTGTCCATTAAATCTTTTTCTAGATCCGTTGTTTTGATAACTACTTGTTCTAATAAAATTATCGTCTAAAGTTACATTTCTTATAATTGCATCATTAGAATATAAATATTGTAACCTCGCATTAAAACTAACAGAAGACTTAAAGTCATTCACATTTGCCAAGAATAAAAAAGAATTGGATTTTTCTGTTTTTAAACCTGGGTTTCCTTTTCTTATAGAAAACGGATTCAAATCATTAAAAAAAGGATTTGTTTGGTTTGCTCTTGGAGCTCTTATCACTTTTTTATAAGTAAATCGGTATTTCCTACCTCTTTTAGGCTTGTATTGGAAAAAGAAATAAGGGTTTACATACAATTCTTCTTTATTAAATTGCTTACTATTAACTTCGCCAAAATTTCTATTTAATGTCTGAAATTCTACACCTGATGAGATATTTAGAGCACTTTTACTATAACTATGAGAGAATTTTGTTTTAAAACTTCTTTCATTATATTCATAATTATAAGCTATAAAATCTTCAACAGTAGTTGTTTTTGTAGTTTCTCTAGATTGATTGGTATTTTCTTTACCAGAAATTAATTGAGAAGAAGCTTCTATATTAAAATAATGATTTCCAAAAAGTGGTTCTGTATATTTAATTCTAACATTTAGACTCGTAGCACTTAACTTTTCATCTCTTAATATCTCGAAATTAGTAGTACTAGCATTCGTTTTATTAAAATTTCTAGTAATAAATGTATTTTGATTGTTACTTCTATCGTAATTATTTACAACAAAGCTAAAACCTGTATTAAAACTTCTTCCTTTTTTTTGTAATCTGCGATAATAATTGAGGTTTATATTCCCATATTTTCGATTGTTTTCATTAATAGATTTATTGTTATTTTTAGTTATCAATTCATCGTCAGTATTAAAAAACAACCCTTCTCTAGTTAAATTAGAATTTCTTGCATCAGAAAAAAACCTTCCTTTAATATATAAACTTTTTTGCTTGCTAGATTTGTCTTTATAATTAAAATTTAAATTATGATTGTCTGAAGTATTTAGATAGTTATTCTCAGATTTATAATTAAAATTATTAGTGTTAGAAAAGAAAACTCTACTGGTATTAGAAACACCACTGTTTTCTGATGAATTGTAAAAATAATCTGCATTTAAAGATTCCTTTTTCTTTATTTCTTTTCCATAGTGAATTCCTGCAACTGCAGTTTTTAAAAATCCACTTAAATTCTTTTGAGGTTTTATAAAATCGGTTTCAGAATTGTCTTGAGAATCATCTGCAATACCATCTGAATTTTGTAAAAAGCTCTGAATATTAGAGCCTGTAATATTTATATTATTAAATTTACCGATAACAGATAATTGAGATTTAGAATTAAATTGATTGTAGTTTAGATTGCTAAAATATCTATTATCTAAACCTAAACCCGCAGCAATTTTACCAAAACCTCTGTTCTTTCTTGTCTTTTTAAGCGTAAAATTAATAACTACTTCTTTGTTACCATCACTTACGCCTGTTAGTTCTGCTTCGTCACTTTTTTTATCTATTACTTCTATTTTAGAAATATCATCTGCAGATAAATTCTTTAAAACGATAGAAGGATCGCCACCAAAAAACTCTTTTCCGTCTACAAAAATTTTAGTAACCGTATTTCCTTGCGCAATTACTTTACCTTCTTCTACTTCAATTCCTGGAAGTTTATTAAGCAAAACTTCAAGATTATCATCATAATTTACCTTAAATGAATTTGCATTAAAACGTATCGTATCTTTTTTTATTTGAATTGGTATAACTGCTGTTATTATAATTTCATCTAAAGTACTTCTGTCTTCTTTTAAAATTATAGTTTTTAAATCTATCAACTGTTTTTTGTACACCAATTTTTTAGAATACGTTTTAAAACCTATTAAATGTAATTGAAGTAAAATAGTATCTTTAGGAATATCTTCTAAAAGAAAATATCCTTTTTCATCTGTAGTTGTATAACTTAAAAAAGTAGAATCTTTAGGACTTAACAATGCTACAGACACCATTTCTAGAGGAACATTGGCTTCATCTTGAACAACACCCTTAATTCCAACAGATTGACTATTGGAATTCTGAGTAAAACAAATTAGAAGCATTAAAAACGCTCCTAATTGTATATATTTTTTTGTTAAAAACATAGTTTTTAGACTACACAAAGCGCTAAAAGTTTAATGAGAAGAAAATAATTTTGATTTTATTACTATTTCTAGATCTAAACTTGCAATATTATTAGTTTCTGACGCTTCTTCTGATAAATTATATAAATCAAAAGACCTTTTCCTTTTTTCTTTCGTATTTATATTCTGCTAAACTCCTTTTTAGTTCGCTTTACCTAATCCTCTAATATTAAATTCTCAATACAAATGTGCCTATTTTTTTTGAAAGTCTTTTTTTAATAATACTGAATAAATGAAAAGCATTTAATACCTATAAAATATTAAATGCCTTTCAAATCGTAATAATCAAAATTCTCTATAGTTATAGAAGATTTTTATATTATCTAAATTTAACTTCTTTAACACCTTTAGTATAATCGATTCCTCTTAATTTTCCGAAAATCTGTTTCATTTCTGAAAGTTTTTCTGGGTTAGATTCTGCCAAGTTGTTTTGTTGACCTTTATCTTCTTTTAAATTGTACAATTGCTCAAAAGGAAAATTACCTACTTCAATTCCTACTTTTTCTCTAAAGTTTTTTCCTTTATAATCTGGTATATACACCCAATCTCCTCTTCTTAAAGCAGTTTTACCTGTAGCTTCAAGCACCAAATTATCTCTTCCTTTAGTAGAAGTTCCTAGAAGTGTATTTAGTAAATCTTCACTATCTGTAAATGTATCTGTTGTTCCTGTTAAAGTAGCTAAAGATGCTAATAAATCCATCTGACAAATAATTGCATCTGAAACTGCAGGTTTAATTGTTCCTTTCCAATAAGTAATAAAAGGAACTCTTGTTCCAGCTTCAAAAATACTGTACTTCCCTCCTCTTAAACCTCCATTTTGGTCGTGCTTTCCTAACTTTTCAACAGCATCGTCATAATAACCATCGTTTAAAACTGGGCCATTATCACTAGAAAAAACGATTAACGTATTTTCTAAAATTCCTTCTTCCTCTAAAGTTTTCATGAATTCTCCAATCATCCAATCTGCTTCTAAAATAACATCACCTCTAGGCCCCATACCAGATGTACCAACAAATCTTGGATGTGGAGTTCTTGGAACATGGGGTTGTTGCATTGCATAGTATAAAAAGAAAGGTTTGTCTTTATGAGTTTTTACATAATTCTGTGCTTTTCCTAAAAAATGATCAGCCATATCTATGTCTGTCCATTTTGCCGCTTCACCACCTTTCATAAATCCAATTCTACCAATACCATTTACAATACTACTGTTATGACCATGATGCCATTTCATATCTACCATTTCTGGGTTTAAAATTGCCGTTGGTTCTCCTTCAAAATTCTTTTTATAATCAACACTAATTGGATCATTTTTATCTAATCCTACAACATTACCATCTTTAATATAAACTGTTGGCACTCTATCCTGCGTAGCAGCTAAAATATAAGATTTATCGAAACCAACTTCATTTGGACCAGGAGTTACTTTTTCATTCCAATTTACAACACCAGTTCCTAACCCTAAATGCCATTTACCAACAATAGCAGTTTGATAACCTTGTTTTTTTAATAGCTTTGGTAAAGTTTGTTGTTTTGTGCTAATTAATAAAGGAGCTGTTCCAGGTAATATTTTTGCATCCTTATTACGCCAAGGATACATACCTGTTAATAAGGCATATCTACTTGGTGTACAGGTTGCTGATGATGCATAACCGTTTGTGAATTTAATTCCGCCAGAAGCAAGTGCATCTATATTTGGGGTTTGTAATTCTGTTGCACCATAAGAACTTAAATCTCCATAACCTAAATCATCTAAATAGATAACTACTATGTTTGGTTTTTTAGGAGTTTCTTTCGCTACTTTTTTTTCTGATTGATTTTTACAACCAACTGCAAAAACTAGCGCAAAAACTAATAAAAATTTTAATTTAACTATTTTCATTATCCTATTTTTAGATTTAATTATGTTGAAATATTCTTACAAATTTTTCAAATTTAAAATAATATTCCCACCTTATTTAAGATGGGAATATTAAGTTTTTTTTTAATTAATGTTTGAATTATAATCCGTTTCTGTTAACGGAATCGGTAAATAATCTCTTGCTACGTTGTAATTTTGTGCTGCATCTACAAATTCATTTAGACCATTTGCATACAATTCTTTTCCAGTAACAATTCTTGTTATTAAACTATTATTTCTCTTTTTAGTTTTTCCAGGTGCACTTGCGTATGTATAATTAGTTAGGTAATATTTCATTGCTGCTAACTCTGCAAACCTTGCTTGAGCATTACCCCATCTTCTTAAATCTATATTTCTTACAGAAACACCTTGTATATTTAACTCCAACGGTCTTTCTATATGTCTTAATTGCTTTCTTAAAGTATTTTCATCAGTAAAAGGTAAACCAGTAACAGACTCATTTGCTATATATGTTTTACTTGCATCTACAACAGGACCTAACAATGCTAATCCCCAACGTGCACGAATTGTATTAATATCACTTAAAGCATCAGTAACATTACCACTATCTTCTAAATAACATTCTGCTCTCATTAAATAGATATCTGCTAAACGATTAACAACTACATTTTTTCCAGATTTCCATGTTGTACCTCCAACATTCTTTTCATGATCTGCAATATCATGATTAGTATGTTGTTTGAAAAATGAAACTTTTTGTCTGTTAAAACTTTCTCTAATTGCTGCAGTAGGTTTTTGATAATATTCTGTATGCTCATCATTTACCATGGCAATCATAGAAGAAGCTCTTAAAGATATATTATCTGTTATTCTATCTCTACCATTATAACCTAAAACTGAGTTACGAGCATCTAATGGATCTAAAGACTCTATAGCATAAGCTTCTGTTAACCAAGCCGCTGCGACATAATGTTCTGGAGCTGCACCACCTCTTCCATTAGGTGCTGAATATCTTGCATTTCTTTGACTAAAACTTTCTTCGTACCATTGAGATTCTTCTAATTTTAATGCAGTAGAATAATTTATTTCGAAAATTGATTCAGAATTAAATTCTCCTGCTGAAGTATACATTAACTTTACATCTTCTCCTGTTAAAAGAGCATACCCATAAGTAGCTTGATTATTAATAATGTCGTTAAAATAACCAAGAGCAGCACCATATTCTTTTTCGTATAAATGGCTTGTTCCTAAAATAGTTGCTGCAACACCTTTATCTACTCTAGATTTTTCATCAAATGAATATGGTAAATTATTATAAGCATATAAAAGGTCATCTCTAAAAAATGAAATTACCTCTACTGAAGTTGATACAGCTTTAGAAAATTCTGCAGTATTTGCTGGAACTTTATCTCTTATAATGATTTCTCCATTATTATAAACAGCATGTAAGTAGAAATGACTCATTCCTCTTAACAGCCTAGCTTGCCCCATTTGCTCTGTCCAACGATTATTACTTTTTAAAGTAGCATCCATATTTTCTAAACCAGCAATTAATTGATTTGCTCTAAAAATAACTTGATACAAAGCATTCCATTGTCTATGAATATTAAAACTACCTGAATTATAAGTATGTGTATAATATGGAGTAATTCTAGAGTTAGGATTACCAGTTCTAAGCGCAGAAACAATTCCTAAATCAGAACGTAAAGATTCTGTCCAAGCATTCACAATAAAAGTATCTAACATACCTCCATAAACACCTGTTAAACTCGCTTCAGATTGTTCTAAATCTGCCCAATAAGTATCAGATGAAGCTTCGTTAGGGTTAATTTCTTCAACGTAACTAGTACATGATTGTAAAAAACTTGTAATTACAATAAAAACAATTAATTTATTTTTAAAATTTTTCATTTTATTAATTTTTTATTTATTAAAATCCTACGTTAACACCAATACTGTATAAAGCAGATACAGGATACCTAGAAACATCAAGTCCTCTTCTTGCTACATTACCACCTATTTCTGGATCGTACCCATCATAACCTGTAATTGTTATTGGGTTTTGTGCAGAAACAAAAAGTTTTAAATTAGAAAGACTTATTTTATCTAATACATCTTTAGGTAATGAATACCCTAAAGTAATTAATTTTAATCGTAGATAATCTCCATTCTCTAACCAATAATCTGTATTTCCATTATGATTTAAATCTCCTTTACCTCCACTCCAATTAGGAATGTTAGATGTTGGATTATTTTCGGTCCACATATTACTTAAATCTGGATGACGACCAGCAATATAACTCACTGCCTTGTTACCATTCATAATTTCTGCACCTACACTTCCAAACCAGTTCATTGCTAAATCGAAGTTTTTATAACGCCAATTTAAATTAAAACCAATTTCAAAATCTGGTAACCCACTTCCTTTATAGACCTTATCTTCAGTAGTTATTTCACCATCATTGTTTGTGTCTACATATTTTAAATCTCCTTTTTTAGCGTTATCTCTACCTCCTAATAATTGGTATGCAGCTAATTCCTCATCCGTCTGTATTACTCCATTTGTTTCATAAATAAAGAAAGCACCAGCTTCATATCCTTTAGCATAACGTGTTATTAATGAATTTTGAACATCACCAACCACTAAATTAGAATTACCGTTATTAATAAAGGCAACATTATCATAAAGATTCGTAATCTCATTTAGATTTTTAGAAAAAGTAGCATTTAATGTTAATTTACTTTGTCCAATCTTCTCGGTGTATTTTGCAGCTAATTCAAAACCTTGATTGGTCATATTTCCTACATTTAAGATTACACCTGTATGATCGAAAATATCGAATGGCGCATTACCTGTTTGATTAAAAGCTCCTGTAGAACTAGGTAATGTTATTCCTAATAACATATCTTCTTTTTTTGTATTGTAATATTCTGCTGTAACTACAAACTTATTTCTTAAAAAAGATAAATCAACTCCAATATTGAATGATTTTGATGTTTCCCATTTTAATTCTTCGTTTGCATAATCTCTAATTGCAACTCCATTATTAAAAGAACCGTCAGTTTCAGAGAAAATATAATCTGCTCCTTGCCCAATAGTACTACTAAAGCCATATGAAGGTATTTCATCATATCCAGTTTCACCATAACTTGCTCTTATTTTAAAGTTGTTTACAACGTGTTTAAATGGTTTCCAAAATCCTTCATCAGACACATTCCATGCTGCTGAAGCAGATGGAAAGAAACCCCATTTATTATTAGATGAAAATTGTGAAGAACCATCATAACGTCCTAGCACTGAAAATAAATACTTTCCTTTATAATTATATTGTAATCTTCCTAATGTACCAACACGTCCTATATTATAACCTGCTAAACTATTAGTAGTTGGGAACAAAGTAGCAGTATTCAAAACAGAGATAGCATTATCTGAAACCCCTTGTTTTTGACCAAAGAAACCTTCATAAGTATCTTCTTCTAAAGTTATAGCTGCTAATGCACCAAATGTATGGTCACCAAATTTCTTTTTATAATTTAAACTAGCATCCCAACTAAATTTAGAAAGTCTTTGTGCTTCACTGTTTACAAAACTTTTTGTTGGATCTGTTTCTACATCCTCTAAATCATCTGGGTTTACTAATGTATATGCAGGAGTAAATCGTTTTTGTAGTTGATTTCTAATTGAAAAACCTACTCTAGAATTAACACTTAAATTTTCTGTTAAATTACGAGTGATGTCTAAACTTCCATTTATAACATCTCTACGCACAGTATTTTCTCTTTTAAGTGCTTGCGCTAAATTATTTAAAGGAGTTGTAACAGGCCCGTTTCCAGCACTAGGATCATGAGGGGCAAATATTGCATCTGCATTTAAATCAATTAACGGAAAATAAGGTGCGTAACGACTTGCAGTTGCAAGTAAACCTTCATTTGGACGTTCATTTTTATCTATAGTAAAAGCAATACTTGTATTAATTTTCCATTTATCTGTTCTATAAGTAGTAGAAGTACGTGCATTATACCTTTTTAATGAAGAATTAACTAAAGAACCTTCTGTACCTAAATAACCTCCAGAAAAATTGTAGGTTAGTTTTTCTGATCCACCAGAAACATTTAAAGAGTAATTGGTAGTAGCCGCTGTTTCATTTAACACATATTTACTAAAATCATTATCATTATCATACCATGTTGGGTTATTATTTAAAATATCGATATGATTTGTAACTCCTAATGATTGTTTTACAGTTTCAAATGCTATTTGTTCAGTTGCATTCATTAAAGGAGCACTTTTTCCTAAACGCTGAACACCATAAGAATGTTTAAAATCAACTTTCACTGCACCAGATTTACCTTTTTTAGTGGTTACTAAAATAACACCTGCTGCACCTCTAGAACCATAAACAGCAGTTGATGCTGCATCTTTTAAAATATCGAACGTTTCAATTTCATTCATGTTTAAACCAGGATTACCAACTTGTGGTATTCCATCTACAACCCACAATGGTGAGTTAGAACCTGTTAATGAAGTAACACCTCTAATTTGAATACTAGATTGTGCTCCAGGTTCTCCTGAGTTAGAGACTACAGAAACACCAGCAACTTGTCCTTGTAAAGCAGCAGCAACATCTGTGGTTACAAATTGATCTATCGCTTCCGCTTTTACTTGCGCAACTGCACCAGTTAATTCTTTTTTCTTAACAGTACCATAACCAATTACAACAATTTCATCTAAAGATTCTGTATCAGATTCTAAAGAAACATTTAATTGTGACTTAGTAATTCTTACCTCATTATTTTGCATACCTATATAAGAAAACACCAAAGTTTCTCCTATTGAAGCCTTAATGGTATATTTACCATCAAAATCTGTACTTGCTCCTTTTGTAGTTCCTTTTACAAGAACAGAAACTCCAGGTAAGGGAGAATTATCTGCACTGTCTGTAACAATTCCACTTACAGTAATTTCTTGTGCATTTGCACTAAAACTACAAAATGTAATTGTAAAAAAACAAAGTACACCATAGCGTAAAATCTTGTTTTTTAATAGTTTTCTTAATTTCATGGTTGACTTTTATTTATTGAGTTAATTATTCTTAGATCTTTAATTTGTTTTGTTACATGTATCTCTTATGACAGTTTAAAATTCACTTATTTTTAGTTTTATTTTGTAAGTTACAGTACATTAAATGTATTTCGCAGTAAATACATTTAAAAAACAGCCCTAAAAGACTATAAAACAACACTTATAGATAAAATATCTAAATCCAAAATAGAGATGATTACGCATTTTCGTTGTCAAATAACAACTTATTTGACAGTTCTTTTTTTGTAAGAAGGCACCGCTTCTTTTTCCCAGTTTAAAATATCTTTTTTAAGAAGGTCTTCTATTTCTAAACCTTTACCTATTAAATTATATTGCTCACTAATATCTTTAGCAACATTAAATAATTGAAATTTTCCTGAATGATATTTCACCAATTTCCAATCGCCAGAAATTACAGCTGCATATTGATCTTCATAACTTCTAAAGAAATAAATACTTCTTTTTTTAATTGTATTTCCTTTTAAAATCGGCATCAAACTTACGCCTTGTATTTCTGAATTTGTATATTTTTTACCTGAAGCAATTTCTATTAAAGTTGGAAAAACATCTATGGATTGCACAGAGATTTTTGTTTCTGTATTTGATTTTGTAACTCCTGGATAAGAAATTAACAACGGAACTCTTGCGCCACCTTCACCCAAAGCATTTCCACCTTTTTTACCCCCACTTAAAGGTGTATTTGGATAAGCGCCTCCTTGATCTGATAGTATAATAATTACAGTATTGTCTTCAATCCCTTTTTCTTTGATTGCTTTTCTAACACGTCCAACAGATGCATCCATAGCTTCTACCATTGCTGCATGATGTGCATATTTTCCTTTTAATCCTGCATCTTTATACTTTTGCAACAAATCTTTTCTCCCAATTGAAGGTCCATGAACTGAATAATACCAAAAAGACAACATAAAAGGTTGATTTTTATCATAATTCTGAATAAAACCAACTGCTCCATCAGTTAAAACATCTGTTAAGTAATCTTCTTTTTTATAGTTTTTCTGGAACTCTTTTGGATCTCCATTTTTGAAAAACGGATAATAATAACTTTTTGGATGTCCATTATCTGTGGTTCCAAAAGTTGCATCAAAGCCTTGGTTTTCTGGATAATGTTTTCCTTTTCCTAAATGCCATTTCCCAACAAACATATTGTAATACCCAAATTCTTTTAATTTTTCTGCATAGGTAACTTCTTCTAAAGGTAAATAATTTCTAGACGGTCTTTGCATCGGGTCTTTTGGCCAAACATTATAAGCTTCATTTATAAAATCTTTTTCTAGTGGAATATGTCTAGACATTTCTAACCTTACAGCTTCTTTACCAGTTAAAAGTGATAATCTACTTGGGCTACAAGTTGGTGTTGGTATATACGCTCTTGTAAACTCTAAACTTTCTTTTTTAAATTGATTTAAATTTGGTGTTTTAAAAACGGGGTTTCTATATTCAATATCTGACCAACCATAATCATCAATAAATAGTAAAACGATATTTGGTTTTTTAACCTTGTTTTTATTTTCTGATACATTTTTTTGATCTTTAGTTTTGCAAGAAAACAAGACAATTGTTATAATAAACGAAACGAATAAAATTTTATAATTTTTTAAAAAACTCATCTGTAAACTTATTTAATAATAATTTTTTTAGTGATTACTTTTTTGTCAGATTCAATGCGAACGATGTATATCTTTTTAGTCAATTTAGATACATCAACAATTGTATTATTTTCAAAAAACGAAGCTTCTTTCAATAATTTTCCTAATAAATTATAGATTTTAAGAGTTCCATTAAAATTACTTTTTATCGTTAAGTTTTTAGAGCTTTCTTGCTGATAAATAACAATTTTTTCATGATTTATAAAATCATTTACATTTAAAGCCACAGCTACTGTAGAAGTTTGCAATGGGTTTGGTGTATTTTTTTCCGATACTTTAATCCAAATAGGTGTTTTATCAATATCACAACCTTCAAAATCATTTTCTCCTCCGTCAGTTATCAATCCATCAGTTCTAACTTCCGAAGAAAAACCAGTATGTGTTACATTATCTAAAACAATTTTAAATCTTCCTTCTGGGCTATCTAAAGAAACATAATCTTCTAGTGCCAAATAATAAACAGGTGCTAATGAAGGTGATTTATAAGACTCATCATCTGGATTTTTCTCATCCAAATTAATATAACTTCTTAACGCACATGGAACGTATCTTAAACGTGCTGCCCTAACTTGTGCATTTACACCATATGTTGCTGAGACATTTGCAATTACAGATTCTTCAGAAAAAGTTCCTGAACTGTGACCTAAAAGCGGATTACCTGAACTATCTACTTGTCCTTTAGATTCTGATAAAAAACCGAAGTTAACAGAAACAACAGCTTCACAACTAATACCAGAAACATCTCTAACATCTGCCAAACCTTGAGTAATTGTGTGTGGAGATAACATTACTGCATGTGCACCATTTGTACAAGAAATATTGCGTCCATACACATTATTTATAATTGGGGTTTTATCTGTAAGATATCTATTTGCAAGACCAGAAAAACCAGATTCAAATCTTAATGTAACACCACCTTCACCAGATAAATTTCTAAATAAAATATCTTGTCCTACTTGACACTGAATTAATCCATAACCATAATGTGCTTTTTTAATATCTAGATTTTCAATAATACCAAAAGAAGCAAATTTTGCAGATCCTTGCGTTGTTTCATTACCAACAGCACCAGAAGAAACTGCGTTAAATTTTGTGAAATTGTCTAAAACAATAAAATCTGCTAATTTAAAATTGGTAGTATTCCCTAATTGGAATGCTCTAATATCTTCATTTGGTTGTAAATTAGAAAAATCAAATGTAAATTTTTCTCCGTTTGTACTTTGAAAACTCCAATTATTTACGTTTGCAAAATTTTGATCATATCCAGCTCTAAATAATGCATTTCTTGGAGCAGATTTAAAAACCACATCTGGATGCACACGAATATGAACTCCTGTTTTCATATGGATTTGTTCTAAAGTATAGGTTCCTGCGTTTATGTTTAAAACTCCACCACCAGAAGTTGATAAATTATTTATCATACTTTGAAGAGCTGTTGTAGATGAGTTTCCGTTTGGAAAACTCATTTGGTTTGTAGTATTAATAGTTGGGTTGTAAAAATAACTATCTGCAGGAAGTACTCTGTCTATAGGGTTTTGAGCATATATAAATCCTGATAAAAACAAAAAAATTATGGATATACTACTTTTTGAAATTTTCATAACTCTTTATTTTTTACTTTTTTTTCTTGGAATACTTTTACGTTTTATATAATCATATTGTCTTCCTGTGTAAGGATATTTATCAAAAATAGCACCTTTACCTAGTGTTCTTGGATCTCCTTGTGCAATTAATTCTGCTTCCATTTCTGCTCGTAATTTTGTGCACGTTTCTTTGTATTCTGATAATAAAGCCAAATTATTCAAACAATGAGGGTCTGTAATAATATTGTACAATTCTTCTTCTGGTCTTAACCCAAAACTCATTTCGTAATATTTATTAGTAGGTTTTAAGTTTACCAATAAGTCTTTTGTTGGTGAAGGATCTACATTTCTAAAACCATGTTCAGGATTTCCAACTGGCCAACGTTCTGGCTTTATATTATGTGCAAACAAATATTTGCTATTTCTTATGGCTCTAACTGGGTAACTTAAATTAATTCCATCTTCGTTTTCACGACCAATATCATGTCTTTCTTTCCCTAATAAAACGTGGTCTCTTTTTACATCAATCTGACCAGATTTATCAGAATAAATAATATCTGTAAAACTTTTACCTGTCATTTGTTTATGTGGATTTTCGCCAGCAATTTCCATAATTGTAGGTGCAAAATCTGGAAAGTTTACAAAATCATCTACAGTTCTACCTGCTTTAATTTTTCCTTTCCAATAGGCAATTAATGGCACGTGAAAACCTTCTTCATACAACTGACCTTTTACTCTTGGAAATGGCATTCCATGATCTGAACTTATTAAAATCAATGTGTTTTCTAACAAACCTCTTTTTTCTAAAGATTTTATGGCTTTTCCTATATGGGTATCAAGCCATTCTACTTCAACAGCATAATCTAAAACATCTCCTCTAATCGTTTCGTTGTCAGGATAAAAAGGTGGAATTTCTGCATCACTTAAATTTTTACCTTCCTTTTTCCAAGAATCTAACTCGTATCTTCTATGTGGTTCTTTTGTACCAAACCAAAAGCAAAAAGGAATTTTTGTTTTATCTGTTTTGTCTGCTAAAAATTGTTCGAAATTAGCTGCATAATCAATATTACTAATTCCTTTATGTGGTGGTTTTGCTTTAATTTCATTGAATTCTGGTCCTGCAGGATTGTATTCTGTAGCATAATTACCTGGCCCCCAACCTTTGCCTGTAAAACCAACATCATAACCTTTTTCCATTAATAAATGTGGATAAAATTTGAATTCTGCAGGAAAATTTGGCCAATGATTTGTGGCATCTTTTAATTGCCAACTATACATACCTGTTACCAAACTGGCTCTTGCTGGCGCACACTTTGGGTTGCAATTATAAGCGTTGTTAAAAACCAAACCTTCGTTAGATAACTTATCTATTTCTGGTGTGTTTATAAACGTATCTCCATAAGCACCAAAACTTTTCATAGAAGCATCATCAGCAATAAAAAATAAGATGTTAGGTTTACTTTGTATTTTTTTTGACGTATTTTTTTCTTGAGTTTTACAACTCGAAAAAGTTAATACTACTGTAAACAAACAGTAATTGAATATTTTTTGATTATTTATTTTCATTTAATGAAACTTTTATATTTTTATTGAAACCTTTATTGCTAATTATCTTCAATGTTTTTTGAGAATTTTCATCTGCCTCAACAGTATTATTCTGAACAAAACCGGCTACTTTATTATTTTTTAGAGTGATATTTTTACTATTAAAAAAATCAAATAATGGTGCATTTGGGTATTGACTTTTTTCGGATTTTGTTTGCTTAATTGTATTGTTTCTAAAAATTAAACCATCTAATCTGTCTGCCCAAACAATTCTGTTATTAAAACCTTTTATGGTATTATTTTCGAAAATAATATTACGATCGTAAATTTCTGTTTGATTAAATTTCTTATTCAATTTTGGTGAAACCCATAAAACTGCATGGTCTGTTCCTCCATGAGTGCAGTCTATAAAGCGATTGTTTCTAATAATAACTTCGCCAACTGCACCAGATTCATACCATTTAGAAGTTTCTCCACGTAAACCTATAGAAGACATATCAGATGAAAAATAATTATCTTCAATCACAATTTTTAAAGGCGTTTTAATCATTGCATTTCTTGCTCTGTGCTTTGTAACTCTGCAATTACGCATTGTAAAAGTAGGATTCCAAGTTTTGTTTTCTAAAATATCATCTTTAGATAATGTTTTAGGAATTTTATTTTTAAAGGTTAATTCTGTATATTTTTCGTTGATAAAATCTGCTTTTACAACTTCATTTACAACACCTCTTTGGGGACTGGGTTTCTGTATAAACCAAACTTCATCTCCTTTATCTGCAAACTGAAAACCCATTTGTTCAAAATGATGCAAAGCGATTCTTATCTTATATTCATTAATAACCTCATCTACTTTCACATACGTTCCATGTACATTTGTACCGTCATCTAACATGCTTTCGATTCTGCAATTTTCTACTAAAACATCTCCTTTACAATTTGCAAAGTGAGTTGCATCTGCTGTACTAGAAATATATCTGTTAGAACCATCTCTTGTATAAACCCCAGAATTTATAATTTTAATGTTTTCTGTTCTTTCAAATAGAAAACCCATTCCTAATGCATGGTGAATTATTACTTTATTATACAACACATTTTTACAATTTTGAGTTTGAAAAGCAGGTGCATATCTGTTTAGGTCTTTACCGCCTTTTGCTGCAATAATTGATGAAACAGGTGGCATTTTTTTTAGTTTTTGATAAAATCTGAATGTATCACTTCCTAATTTTTCTACTTTTTCAGGATTCAAGTGCAAACCAAAAGAACCATAAAAAGTAGATTTCGTCTTTCGATTAAAACAATGTGCATGTCCTAATTCGTGAAAGTTAAATCCATCAATATTCGGAAATGTTATTTTATCATCTTTAAAATTCCAAGAATACCCATCTGTTAAAGGTTTAACATCCATAAAACCTTCTTTTTTATTTGTTGATAAAACTTCAGCTTCAAAAATGAAAGGAATATCCCAATCTATTGTTACATTTTGGACTTTAATATTTTTACAATTTTCGAATTGAAAAGGCGCCATTCTTCCGTGGAAAATAAATTCAGAACCATTTCCTTCAATTTCAATGGCGTTAAAATCTTCAAAACGAAACGCAATACTCTTATAACCATTACCATGATTGGTAATAAAAGAAAATTTTGTGTGCGCATATTCTGGCAAAAAAGTATAAATACCTTTTTCGAAAATAATTTTTATCTCTTTTGTTTTTGCACAATTAATAGCTTCTCTAACTATTGGAGTAATGTCTTTTGTTGTGTGTTTTATATAAATTATCTCTGTTGCATTCAAAAAATTCGAACAACTAAAAATAATTAAAAAGACAAGTACTATTTTATTTTTTAAATTCATTCTATTTTTTTATAAGTTAACTCCAGAGCCTTGTAAAGACGCATCATGACTCCACATAATTGCCCAAGGATCTTGTGTTTTAGTTTGAAAATTTTTCATTTTAGTTTTCATTTCTTCTAAAACTATTTCAAACTTTTTATTCGTTGCCAAATTATTTAGTTCGTTAGCATCTTTATTTAAATCATACAACTCAAATTCTGGTCTAAAAAGAAATTCTTTTACTGTTTTTGGCCCAAAGTATTTTATATTATTTCTATAAATACTTTGCCATGTAGAAGACGCCCATAAGTCTGATGCAAATGGATATTCTAAAAGGTAAGCAATATTCCAAATTAGTTTATAGTTCTTACTTCTTACTACTCTCATTGGATAATACATCGTTATTTCATGAAATGTGTGTGATGCATAAATTTCATCCCAACCTTCAACTTCTTTTTTATCTAAAATTGAATTGAAAGATGTACCATGAAATTGTTCCTTTTTAAAATCGATTTTTGCCATATCTAAAATAGTTGGCGCTAAATCTACCCAAGAAACCATTGCTTCATTAGTTGCATTATGAATCTTTTTTGTTGGATCTTTTATAATACAAGGCAATTTAATTCCTGGTTCATGCACTGTTGTTTTTGCTCCTGGAAAAGCCATACCATTATCAGAAATATAAATAACAATGGTATTTTTATCTTTGCCGTTTTCCTTCAACATTTTCATCAACTTTCCAAAACCTTGATCGATTCTAGAAACACTTTGGTAATATTGTGCAATTTCTTCTCTCGTTTGTTTTGTATCTGGTAAAAAAGATGGTACTAAAACATCTTTAGGATTATAAGTAATTGTTTCAACATCTTTATATCCTGCTGTTTTGTTTCCAAAACTATTAGGAACATCCCATTGTTCTGGTTCAAAAGGGTGTCCTCTATGGGGATCGTCTGTACAAAAATATAAGAAAAATGGTTTATCAGACTTTAAAACGTCTGCACAAGCTTCTGCCATTTCTACAGTATTTCTAGGATCTGCTTCTAAAACAGTATTAAAATGATATACTTTTTCTGGAGCAACATGATATTTACCAATTCTTGCAGTTTCATAACCTGCAGCTTCCATAATTACTGGTAAAGAAGTTTCTTTATCATAAGTACTAAAGTGATGGTAATCGTGTACATGACCATAAGAACCTGTTGCATGCCCAAATTTTCCAGATAAAATTACAGATCTACTAGCAGCACAACTTGCACTTGTACAATATGCATTTGTAAACTTTACACCTTCAGCAGCTAATTTATCTATGTTTGGTGTTTTAATTATAGAATTTCCATACGCACCAATTGCATCTAAACCATGATCGTCTGCAACAAATAGAATGATATTTGGTTGCTCTTTTTTAGGAATACTAGCTTCTGATACCTTTTCATTTGTCTTGCTACATGAAAGTAAACAAATACTTATGAAAATAGAAATAACAAGTCTATATTTGATAATGGTGTTGCTGTTCTTCATCTCTTTTTGAATAATTCTATTTTATCTAAATCGAAATTAGAATTATCTTACTACAAGTATGTGCTTAAAGATACAAATAAGGTCTTTCTGAGTAATTTTATAACTATTACTAAGTTAAAACGACTTCTATCTATTAAAAAATTGATAACAAACAAAAAGAAACGCTACATATTAATGTAGCGTTTCTATATTTTTGAATGCTTTTTAATTAATTAAAACACTGTTCTTGCCACTTAATTACTTTGGTTTTAAAACTACATAGTTTCTAATATCTATAAAATAAATTTTTAAGTTATAAAAAACGCTTCTTTTTATAACTTTAAAAAAAAATACTGAAAACTACATTTTTATTACTATAAAATACGCTTTTACTGGTAGTGCAAGTTAAATTTGACACAACGATTTATATGATAAGTATCAAAATAGCATATAATAATGTTAAAATAACACCATTAACAGATAAAATCAATTTAAAAAATTCTTATTACTGACCTTAATTCTACA
>Ga0209279_10000796_pt1 | contig 18779 bp, 17 predicted proteins | sample CoawatmetaG00DNA_3_FD_187508 | JGI IMG/M metagenome (GOLD analysis project Ga0209279, IMG submission 187508) | Marine microbial communities from the West Antarctic Peninsula - Coastal water metaG006-DNA (SPAdes) (version 2) | ecosystem: Environmental > Aquatic > Marine > Coastal ... | reverse complement strand
CTTCTAAACAGCATTGCACCAATGATGGTCTCTAGCTCGCTGATTGAATTAGCAAATAAAGGTAATAGTTTTGCAGCTGACTTTATTATTAAATATGGCTTATCTAAAAATTTAATAGGTATCAAGAATACCTTTCCCCCCAATACTAATCAGGTTATGTTTGATGATTTAACGGCTTGTAGGAATTATCAACCCAATGAAGATTTATTTTCACAAATAGGAATCCCAGTTAATATTATCCTAGGAGGGAAAGATAGGTTGATTGATCCCGATCAAGCAGAAGTTTTTGCTAGGAATCTATCTTCCAAGATATATAAGATAGATAATGCTGGGCACTTTCCTTTTTTTGAGGATCCTGTCGACTTGTCTAATATTATTAAGTCCATTGCTTAAAAAATTTATTAAATCATAAAAAAATAGCAATATAAGCTATTCCAATATCTTAAATAAGCACTGTTTATAAAGGCATCCATTATGTATAATTTATTTTCAATTTTAAATGGAAGTTAGCATGATGGAAAATCAATCAAAGTTTTATATTAATGGAGCATGGGTTAATCCCCTGGGTTCAGAGACGATAGAGGTGATCAATCCCTCAGATGAGTCTGTGATAGGTAGTATTGCTGCGGGTACCAAAGCTGATGTTGATGTGGCTGTTGCCGCAGCTAGTGATGCATTTACTTCCTTTGGCTTTTCAAGCAAGGAAGACAGAATTAAAATTATTGAAGATATTATTACTGAGTATGAGAAGCGTTCTGAGGAACTAGCCCAAACTATCTCTAATGAAATGGGAGCACCTTTATGGCTTTCTCAAATGGCACAAGTTACAGCTGGGCTCTCACATTTTAAAGATACATTAGAGGTCTTAAAATCTTTTGAATTTGAAGGCACGGAAAATCATTACTTAATTAGAAAAGAGCCTATTGGTGTTATTGGTATGATTACACCTTGGAACTGGCCAATGAATCAAATGTGTACAAAAGTTGCTTCTGCTATTGCTGCTGGCTGCACAATGGTTTTAAAGCCAAGTGAAATAACCCCTCTATGCGGAATTATTTTTGCTGAAATTTTGCACGATGCAAAAGTACCAGCAGGCGTGTTCAACTTAGTGAATGGCATGGGTCCTATTGTTGGTGCTGCTTTATCTGAACATCCAGATATTAATATGATGCATTTCACAGGCTCAACTCGAGCAGGCGTTGCAGTTGCAATTGCTTCAGCCCCAACAGTAAAAAGAGTTTCTCAAGAATTAGGTGGCAAATCAGCAAACATTATTTTAGATGATGCTGATATAGAAAAAGCTGTGACTGCAGGAGCCAATCATTGCTTTATGAACACCGGACAATCATGTAATGCACCTACAAGAATGCTTGTTTCCTCTCAGCAATATGAAACTGCTCTTAAAGCAGCGGAAGCTGCAGCCAATGCAACAGTAGTTGGCTCTCCTGAAATGGAGGGAGTAAGAATTGGTCCTATATCTAATAAAACACAATATGAGAAAGTCCAAAGAATGATTCAAATTGGTATTGATGAAGGTGCAACTCTTGTTGCCGGTGGTCCAGGTAAGCCTGATGGTTTGACAGAAGGTTATTTTGTAAAGCCAACTGTTTTTGGCAACGTAACTAATGACATGACCATTGCCAGAGAAGAAATTTTTGGACCGGTATTATGTATTTTAAAATATGAATCGGAGGAAGAGGCGGTAGAAATTGCTAATGATACGCCTTATGGGTTAGCAGGATATGTTCAATCAGGGGATGAAGATCATGCAAAAGCCGTGGCTAGAAAAATCCGCGCTGGTCAGATTACCATTAATGGGGGTAGCAGAGGTCCTGCAGCACCATTTGGTGGCTTTAAAACATCAGGTAACGGACGAGAACATGGCTTGGCAGGCATACACGAATGCTTAGAAACTAAGGCAATTATTGGTAATTAATTTAATCTAGTAAATCAGGTTCTTTCTGAGTAATCATATCGAACAGAGGCTGAAAACTTGCCCAAGCGGCAAGATCATTTGCTATGAACTCACGTGTTTTGATTGCCGTTTCATGAGGAATTAAAGTTGTTTGCCCAGCTGCATCAGCCATTAACTGTGACTGGCAACATCTTTCTAAAGAAAAATAGTACCAAAGAGCAATATCAATCGATGAACCTGTAGATAAGATTCCATGATTTTGTAAAAATAGAACTGTTTTATCTCCTAGAGCACTTGCTATTTTATCACCCTCATCAGTTTCTTCTACAACCCCAGAAAAATGATTATGTATCCCCTGTCTTTCATAAAAAGCACAAGAATCTTGAGAGATTGGATCGAGTAATTTTCCAAGAGTTGAAAAGGTTTTTCCATACATTGAATGAGAATGAGCGGCAGCATTAACGTCTGGTCGTGCTTTGTGAAGTCTAGAATGTATAGCAAATGCTGCAACATTTAATGGCCGCTCTCCTTGAGCAACTTTTCCATCGTGGTTAACAAGCAATAAATCAGAAACCTTAATTTGACTAAAGTGAACGCCAAGTGGATTTACCCAAAAATGATCACTAAACTCTGGATCTCTTAGGGTAATGTGTCCGGCAACTCCTTCGTCATAACCAAAATATGAAAATAACCTAAATCCTGCAGTTAATCTTTGCAATTGATCTCTTCTGATCTCCTCCATTGAAGTGCATTCAACCATTTCAAGACCTTTTGGTTTGCCTGGAAGCTTACCTTTGTTAATATCTATGCTAATTGGTATAACTTTTGCCATAATGAATTCCTTAAAGTGTAAAATAGTTTACCCAATAACGGAGTGAATATGAAATATAGAATCGAAAAAGACACCATGGGCGAGGTTAAAGTACCTGCAGATGCTCTTTGGGGGCCCCAAACTCAACGCGCATTGGAAAACTTTAAAATTAGCGGAATAATGTTTGCTTTCCCATTTGGTAGAAGCTTTATCGAAGCTTTAGGGCTGATCAAATTCTCTGCTGCATCTGCTAACCAAAAACTAAAATTACTAGAGCCTAGAAAGGCTAACTCAATCAAACTTGCATCTAAAGAAGTCATATCAGGAAAGCATGATGCGCAATTTCCATTAGACATATTTCAAACTGGTTCGGGAACCAGTACTAATATGAATGCAAATGAGGTGATTGCTAATCTGGCATCAAAGAAAGCACGAATTAAAATTAACCCAAATGATCATGTCAATATGAGCCAAAGCAGCAATGATGTGATTCCAACTGCGATCTGCATTTCAGCTCTTCTTGATACCAACAGATTATTAATGCCAGCCTTAGACCATCTTATTAAAACCGTCGATCAAAAATCTTTATCACTTAAAGGGAAGGTGAAAACAGGCAGAACTCATTTGATGGATGCCATGCCAATTGATTTTTCTCAAGAACTCTCTGGTTGGAGTGCGCAGTTGTCATCTGTTCGCAAGTCAATTTTAGAAGCGTTAAAAGGAATGTCCCAACTGCCTCAAGGTGGAACAGCAATCGGGACAGGCATTAATGCACATAAGGACTTTGGAAAGGTATTTGCCAGTGAGATTAAAAAAATATCTAAACTTGATGTAAAGACTTCTTCAAACTACTACAAATCACTCAGCTCGCAGGATGCATCTGCCCAGCTATCTTCTAGCGTGAAAAATCTTAGCTTAGTTTTGATGAAAATTTCCAATGATCTTAGATGGATGAACAGCGGTCCCTTAACTGGTTTAGGCGAAATTGAGCTGGAAGCATTGCAACCTGGAAGCAGTATTATGCCGGGTAAAGTTAATCCAGTAATACCCGAGGCTGTCGCAATGGCATGTGCAGATGTAATAGGGAATGATGTTAGCCTTTCTATAGGAGCTCAATCAGGAAATTTTCAATTAAATGTTATGTTGCCGGTAATCGCATATAACCTCTTGAAGAGCATTAATTTAATGGCAAATTCTATGCCATTGCTTGCAAACAAGGCTATTAAAACTTTTAAAGTTAATGATCAAAATATTTCTGAATCACTTAGTAAAAATCCAATATTGGTAACAGCTTTGAATCGAGATATTGGCTATGAAAAAGCAGCCCTAATTGCAAAAAAAGCTTATAAAGAAAAAAGAGCAATTATTGATGTTGCACATGAAGAAACTGGTTTGTCCGTCAAGAAACTAAAAATTTTATTAAATCCAGCAAAATTAACGAAGGGCGGGCTGTGAGCAATCTACTAAACCAAGCTTGTGAAGCTTGTGAGATTGGAGCCCCCTTAGTTACTGAGCATGAACAAGAAACATTATTAGTTAATTTAGATGGTTGGATCATAGACCGATCTGAGAATCCAAAATTAGTAAATGAATATAGGTTTAATTCATACGCTCATGCGTCAAGATTCGTAACTTTGATAGTAAATTTGGCTGAGTCCGAAGATCATCATCCTAAAATTACCCTAGAGTGGGGTTTGGTCATCCTGGAATGGTGGTCACATAAGATCAAAGGGCTGCATATGAATGATTTTATATGTGCAACTAAGTCTGATGAAATTTTTAATCGCCTTGAAAGATAAAATTATCCTCATTCTATCCGGAGGAATGGATTCATTCACACTTCTGCATCACGCCATTAATCAAAATTATCAAGTTGAATGTTTAACATTCGATTATGGCCAAAGACATATTAAAGAAATTGAATGCGCTATTTCAGCTTGCAACGATAATAATTTATCAAATTTACAGATAAAGATTGCAAACGTTGAATCAATTTTTGCAGAATCTGCCTTGACTTCAAATCACATCGAAATGCCTCATGGAAGCTACCAAGAGGAAAGCATGCAAGCCACTATAGTGCCTAATAGAAATATGCTTTTCATTTCGCATGCAATAGCATATGCAATTTCTAAAAATATAAAGAGAGTTTGGTACGGAGCTCATGCTGGAGATCATTTTATCTATCCTGACTGTCGCCCAGAATTTTTATCTGCAATGAATTCAGTTGCGCAAAAATGTCACACTTTTCCAATAAACATTGAAGCTCCTTTTCTTAATTTTTCTAAGGCAGAAATTTTAAAACTTGGATTAGAACTAGGCCTTGATTATTCTAAAACATGGACCTGCTATGAGGGCAAAGATCTTGCATGCGGCAAGTGTGGATCTTGTAACGAGAGGTTGGAAGCTTTTACTTTAAATAACTTTATTGACCCATTGCAGTATTCAGAAAAGAACTAAATTATCTTTAATAATTCTTTCTCTATAGAATCGCCGCCATCTTTGGGAGCAAATCTCTTTACAACCTCACCATCTTTGTTAACCAAAAATTTAGTGAAATTCCATTTGATAGCTTCGGTTCCTAAAATGCCAGGAGATTCATGTTTGAGATATTTAAAAAGTGGGCTGGCATTTGAGCCGTTAACCTCAACTTTATCAAACATTTGAAAAGAAACATTAAAGGTTAGATCACAGAAAGCTTGCACCTCTTCATTTGAGCCTGGTTCCTGCCCTCCAAACTGATTGCATGGAAAACCTAAAACTTCTAATCCTTGATCTTTATATTTATCTGAAAGATTCTGAAGATCTTTGTATTGGGGAGTGAAACCACATTTGCTTGCTACGTTAACAATTAATAAGGTTTTGCCCTTATAGGAACTGAAATCAACTGAATTTAAGTTAATATCTTTAACACTAAGGTTGTATAGATCGCTCATCTTTTCTCCACAATAATTTCCAACTATTATAGATAATAAAAACTATATAATCACAGAATGTATTTTTTTTATGGCATTGATCAATGAAATTAAGCTGGAAATCATTCGCTCGTCTCTCCACTCAGGAGCTTTATGCAGTAATGAATCTCAGGCAAGAAGTCTTTGTTGTTGAGCAAAATTGTCCTTTTATTGATGCAGACCTTAACGATGAATATAGCGATCACTTGTTGGGCTTCATTGATAATGAATTAATTGCATATGCGCGCCTGGTAAGACCAGGGACAATGTATTCCGGTCCATCCATTGGAAGAATCGTAACCTCTCAAAAAGTTAGAGGTCAGGGGCTAGGAAAAATTATTACCCAGGAAGCAATTCAGTATAGCGCCAAGAAATATCCGAATCAGGACGTCACCATTTCCGCTCAGCATCGCTTATTAAGGTTCTATCAAGATCTAGGTTTTAATGCTGAAGGAGAGGTCTATCTTGAAGATGATATAGATCACATCAAAATGACTATTAGTCCTCCCAAACAACGAGCAATGGTCTCTTTGATTCCTTTGTCTTTTTTTTATCCCTTATTAATTTTAGGCATGCTTATCTCGGTCGGTATTATTGGATCTAGCTTTATTAAAAAAATTGATTTAGATCAATTGAATTGGATAGCCAAGATAGATGACAGGGCGATTTCAAGAGCAAAATATGATTCCTATTTAGATTCTATAGCGCAGTCTAGGAAATCAGGCCTTATTGATTCAGATGCTTACAATATTCTCGAAAGAATGATTGATGAAGAGCTGCTTATTCAGAGAGCTGTTGATTTGGGTATGCTAGAAAATGATTCTGAAATCAGAAGCACCATCATTCAAAAAATGATTAGCTCAATTATTACCGACGCTAAAAATTTAAGGTTTTCAAACAAAGATCTTCAGGATTTTTTTGCTCAGAATAAAGACTTTTTTGCTCCCAGCCCAAAGCTGCACTTAATTAAATTGAGCTTTTCTTCTTCGAATGACAGCAAAGCCTTGCAGGCTCGAGAGATGCTGCTACAGGGAGATCTGTTGTCAGCCAAGAATCTTGCAGAGGCTGACGTTATTCAGCTGCCCAACACGCTTTTGCCAACAATGAAAATTAGAGAATACATTGGACCATTTTTAACTCAAGAAGCTTTGAAATTAGAAGACGGCGAGGTGAGTAAGATTCTTAGACTAGAGGATAAATTACATTTGCTGATTGTGATAAAAAAACTTAAAGAACCTGCACAGCCATTTGATGAGATTGCTGAAGAGATTGAATCAGAGTTCATTCGTCAAAAAGGTGAAGAAATGCTTGATGAGTATCTTGCAGATCTTAGGAATTGGTACGACGTAGTAAAAGCAGATGATTTATAAAAAATTTTTCTGTTTGGGCCTATTGCTTCTTTGCTCTATTGACTCTCAGGCTCATAATCGCAGTGAATCTTATTCAAAGTTTAATTTTTCCTCCAACGATCAAGGTGTTGAAATTCAAGTTACAGGCTCTATCAGGCAAGAGATTTTCAATAATCTTAATCTAACCTCCCAATTTAAATCTTATGAAGGCTTGGTCGAATACCTTGGCGCTTCAATTAACCCAGGCCAATCTTGTAAATTAAAAAATCCGGTGGAAATCAACGAGAACCTTTCGCTGGGGGCGTTAAAATTATTTTGGTTATTTCAGTGCTCAAAAATGCCTGAGAGTATCTCAATGTCTTTATTTCAAGATCTGGGTGTGAGCCATACTCACATAGCAAGAGGCACCATCGATGGTGAGTCGGTCCCTGAATTTATGTATGCCAGCAAAGAGGATGTATGGGTAATAGGTCGTCCAGGAGAAAAAAATGTGAATCAAAGTTCATACCTTGGGTATTTTAAGTCTGGCATGCAGCACATTTTAAGTGGCTGGGATCATTTAACATTTTTACTGGGCTTGTTACTTTTATTTACTGGAAGATTTTTAATTATAGCTATTACAGGATTTACTCTTGGTCACAGCCTTACTCTCGGATTGGGGGCTATGAATATTTTAAGGATTCATTCGAATATGGTAGAAATATTAATCGGATTTTCAATTTTGTTATTGGCCATAGAGTATTTTTTTAAACATGCCTTTGAATTTAATAACTTCTTTAAAAATCTTGCACTTTCGCTTTGTGTCTTTTTGCCATTAAGTTTTTTTGGCTATCTTGAGCCCTTGCTGATTGTTGGCTTGGTATTGTTTTCAACTTTATATTTAAGCGTTACAAACCATTACAAAACCTACTGGCTACCTCTTCTTATTACAGTATTTTTTGGGTTAATCCATGGTTTGGGTTTTGCGTCCTCTATTGCAGAGGTTGGATTGCCTCAGGATAAACTGCTGCCAATAATCCTAAGTTTTAACTTGGGCGTTGAAGCCGGACAATTAGCTGTAGCTTGTCTGCTATTAGGCATTTTAAGCATTGCTAAAACTCATCTTCATTTTAAGAATTTTGAATACTTGCATGGAGCGATGGGAGTTTTTGTTTTTTCAATGGGCACGTTTTGGTTCGTTAGCAGGGCAGTTGGCATATGAAATTTGCAATTCCACTTTCTATGCTTCCTATCGAGGAAATTCAGCCGCTGGGTATCGCAGCAGATCAAATGGGATACGATTATGTGGCGGTATCCGATCACTTGATTCATCCTGAAACTTTCTCTGTTCCCTATCCATACACCGAAGACGGGAGCGTCAGGTGGGAACCTGGAACGGATTGGCCTGATCCCATCAATACGCTTTCACTGCTTGCTGGTGCAACAAAAAATATTCAGTTCTATACAAGCGTGTATGTTTTACCAGCCCGAAATCCTATGAGAGTTGCAAAGGAGATAGCAACTTTAAGTGCCTTGTCTGGAGGAAGATTTGATTTGGGAATTGGCATGGGTTGGATGCCAGAGGAATTTGAGGCAGGTGGTCAGGAATTTAGAAAGAGGGGAAAACGAGCTGATGAGATGATTGAGGTGATGAAACTTCTTTGGACGGGTGAGATGGTTAGTTTTGAGGGCGAGTTTTTTCAATTTGATACGCTTGAAATGCTTCCAGCTCCCAAGAATGATATCCCAATATTCGTTGGGGGCTTCTCTGAGCCTGCATTAAATAGAGCAGCCAATCACGACGGCTGGATATCAGATATGCATAGTCTTAAGGAGCTCAAGGTTTTGATTGATAACATTGAAGATAAGAGAGCCAAGGCTGGTAAAAAAAGTGATTATGAACATATTTGTTTTAGTTGCTGGGATGCTTTTAGCTTAGAGGGGTTTGCAAAAATGAAAGAATTGGGCGTGACCACCATGACTACTTATCCTTGGATGCTTTATGGTGCAATGAACGACGCTCCTCTTGCAGAGAAGATCGATGGGATGGAAAGATTCTATAAAGAGGTAGTCTGCAAACTAAGATAGCATTGACGAGCTAACTGAGTTATTGGGCATGGTAGTAGAGTTGTTATACTAGTCCTATGAAAGTAGTACGACTCGTAAAGACATCGGATTTAAAGAGTGTTGAGCATCTAGTGAAGCACTCAGGCAAAGGCATGACAACAATGCCAAAAACACTTCAGGAAATTAAAGAAAGAATTGCTTGGTCTGAATCCTCGCAGAAGAAGAAATCTAAAAAACCAAATCAAGATAGTTACTTATTCGTCCTTGAGGATCACGGAAGAATCGTTGGATTATCGGCAATTTATACTTCAGTTTCTCTTAAAAAGCCTTCAGTATTCTTTAAAAAATCAAAGACCAGACTTGAATCAAAGTCCCTAAGCTTTACAAAAGAACTAGATGTTTTAAAGCTTCATTTATGCAAGCAACCCTATTCAGAGTTAGGAACCCTCTTTTTAAAGCCAGCATTTAGAGGAAAGGGGCGTGGCTCATTGCTTTCATTTTCTAGATTAATTTTTATGTCTGCTCACCAACAAAGATTTGATCAAACTGCATTTGTTGAGATTAGAGGCTTTAAAAATGCGAAAGATGAGTCCTATTTCTGGAATTCTTTTAGCAATACTTTTTTTAATCTTGATTTTTTTAAAGCAGATCAGATTAGCTATATTGATAATCATTTCATTATGGAATCGATTCCAAATTTCCCTTTTATTATTGAGCACATGCCCAAAAAAGTTCAACGAGTAATAGGTAAGCCGCACCCCAATGCAATGCCTGCTTATTCATTGCTTACAAAGCAGAATTTTAGGCCCAACAATTTAATTGATGTGCTGGATGGAGGTCCTTGCCTGGAAGCAGAGATTGCTTCAATACCTTTGGTGCAATCGGCTGAATTGCTCACAGTAGAAGTTAAAAGAAATATTAACTTTGATCAATTTGGCTTTATCGCCAATCCATCAATTGATTCTTTTGCTGTGGTTAAAGAAAACTATGCTGTAGATGCTTTGAAGAAATTTCTATTCATTCCAGCAAAGACTGCAAAAGCCCTGGGTCTTAAATCCGGCTCTCAGGCACAAATAAACTAATGCTGTACTTTAAAAATCAATGGATGCCTGGAGATGGTAGAAGCTTTAAATCCATAAATCCTTTGAATGGTGAAGTGATCTGGGAAGGAAATTTCGCAAGCAACAAGCAGTTAAATGCAGTGGTTAAGTCTGCAAGTCAGGCTCATCTGGGGTGGGCACATCAATCTCTTGCAAAGCGTTTAAGCGTTATTAAAAAGTTCTATCGTTTACTTGATAAGAACAAGGAAACAATGACTCGTTTAATCTCCTTGGAGACAGGAAAAATACCTGCAGATGCAGCATCTGAAGTGGGTGCAGCTTTGGCTAAGCTTAATAATTCAGTTCTTGCTTACAAGAAACGCACAGGTTCCCAACTCGATAACTTGGGAAGTATGAAGGCATCTTTAGAGCATTCATCTCATGGTGTTCTGTCGGTTATTGGCCCTTTCAATTTTCCATTGCATTTACCTAATGGCCACATTACACCAGCGTTATTGGCTGGCAATACTATTGTTTTTAAACCCAGTGAATCAACCCCTATGGTTGCTGAATACACGATGCTTTTGTGGTCTCAAGCAGGGCTGCCTGATGGCGTTATAAATTTAGCTCACGGAGGCAAAGATGTGGTGAGAGCTTTGTGCAAGCACCCCACAAACAAAGGAATTCTTTTTACTGGCAGCTATGCTGTTGGCAAGCAGCTCAGTAAAATTATGGCAGATTATCCAGAAAAGATTCTGGCATTAGAGTTGGGTGGCAACAATCCTATGGTGGTTTGGTCAACGAGGAAAATTAACGCAGCCGCTGATTTAATTTTTGAGTCTGCATTCATCTCTTCTGGGCAGAGATGCACTTGTGCTCGTCGATTGATTTTACCGAACACAAAAGACGGTAAAAAAATCCTAGAGCGATTAAAGAAGAAAATTAAAGCACTGTCTTTTGTTTCCCCAGTAGATTTATATTATGGACCTTTGATTTCTTCTAAAGCCACGGATGAATTTCTTAAATTCCAAGAAAAATTATTGGCCCTGGGCGCAAAAACAATTCTCAAAGCTAAAAAGGTTAAGGGAGCATTTAACCTCGTTACTCCAAGTCTAATAAATGTGCAGGGTATGACTAAACTCTTCGACGAAGAGAATTTTGGTCCCATGCTGCAAGTTTCTTTTGTCGATACGTTCCAAGAGGCCATTGATCTTGCAAATAACACTAAATATGGGCTTGCAGCAGGTTTAATTTCGGACAATAAGGCCTTATTTAAACCTTTTGTTCAAGCTGTTAATGCAGGGGTTATTAACTTTAATTCGACAACGACAGGTGCATCAGGCGCCTTTCCATTTGGCGGGATAGGCCGGAGTGGTAATTTGAGGCCTGCTGGATTCTACGCAGCAGATTATTGCGCATGGCCCAAAGCATCAATTATCAAAAAATTGTAAATGGCTTACTCAGGTGAAATTAATTTTGATGGTTTGATTGGCCCCACACACAATTATGCCGGCCTATCAGATGGAAATTTCGCATCTCAAAAACATCTCAATCAAATCTCATATCCCAAGGCAGCTGCATTGCAGGGGTTAGAAAAAATGAGATTAATCATGGAACAGGGCATACCTCAAGGATTTTTTCTTCCGCATGAAAGACCTAATCTCAAGTTTTTGCGATCGTTTGGTTTTGATGGAACGGATGAAGAGGTGATTGATCAAGCAAGTAAGAAATCACCGTCTTTGCTAAAGAATGTGTATTCTGCATCGTCTATGTGGGCTGCAAATGCTGCAACTTTCTCTCCGAGCATTGATAGTTACGATCAAAACATACACATCACACCAGCCAATTTAAATTCAATGCTTCACCGATCAATTGAGACTGAATTCACTCAAGCCCAATTGCAAATGATTTTTGGATCAGTTGCCAATATCCATGAACCTATCTCGAGCATCTCAGCTTTCGGAGATGAGGGTGCTGCAAATCATTTAAGGATAACTGCACACCATTTAAAACCAGGATTTCAAATATTTGTTTACGGAACTTCTGCATTTGAACCCAAGGAAAAATTGATGGCTCGACAAGCAGAAGAGATTTCTCAGGCAGTTGCCATGCAGCATCAACTCGATCCTGACAGTGTTTTATTTTTAAGGCAGAGCAATGCAGCCATTCAAGCAGGAAGCTTTCACAATGATATTGTGAGTCTCGCAAACGAAGAGATCTTTATTTTCCATCAAGAAGCTTTTGCTGATCGCGTAGAGCTTGAAAGAACACTTCATTATTTAAAAGAGCACGTTAAAGGCTTTCAGTCTCTTGAGATTCTTTCAGGCGATATCTCTCTAGCAGATTTAGTCTCTAGTTATTTATTAAACTCTCAATTGATCACGGTGCAGAACAACGAAATGCTAATGTTGCTCCCCGAAGAAGTTCAAAATCATACTAATTGCATGAGGTGGTTAGATGAAATTCAATCCTCCTCTTCAATCAAGCACATTGAGTTTGTGGATATTCGTCAAAGCATGATGAATGGCGGAGGCCCTGCATGCTTAAGATTTAAGGCCGTCGTTAACGACGAAGAATTTTCAGGATTAAACGATAAGTTTTTACTCAACCCGGAAAAGTTAATGTCTTTAAGAGCATTGATCACAAATCATTACAGAGATGAACTGCGTCCCGAAGATCTATTTGATGTGAAGCTAATGAATGAATCCTTTACCTTTTTAGATGAGCTAACTCAGTCACTGGAATTGGGTTCTGTTTATCATTTCCAAAAAATCTAAATCTAAATCTAAATCTAAATCTAAATTTAGGTTAAGGTATTTCAATATGTCAAAATTGACACATTTATTTGTTAGAATAGAAGTCAAACAGCATTTTAAATAGTGCTATAAATTTTTTTGGGGGAAATTATTTTGTTTAATAAAATCAAAGAGTTTTTTAGAGTAATTGGTGAGCTTAGGTACTTAATTCCAGTAACGCGTTATAAATTCCCTAAACCAGATGATCAAGCGTCACTGGCTCATACATTTCAAGAGACAACGGTCAAATTTGCAGACAGACCCTTCATGTATTTTGAAGATGAGACATGGACATACTCACAAGCAAATAAAGCTGCCAATAGCTTTGCGAGATATCTTGCTGGAAAGGGAATAAAGCATGGCGATAGAGTTGTTATGCTCATGGAAAATCGTCCTTATTTCGCAATTTCACTCATTGCATTGAATAAGCTCGGAGCCATAGGTGTTCTCATCAACACCAGTTTAACAGGCGATCCTCTGATACATTGCATCAACTCATCTGATTCAACTAAGTGCATTGTTGGCGCTGAGCGTGCCAAGCCTCTTGAGGATGTTTTAAATCAAATCAATATTTCAAACCAAGAAAATTTTTTATGGGTTGAAGATACACCTGAATACTCATTGCCAGACTGGGCCATTGATTTAAAAGCAAACCTAGATTTTAGCGATGATGAGAACTTACAAGAAACAAATTCTGTTAAGGCTAAAGACGTTGCTTGCTATATTTTTACCTCTGGAACCACCGGAGTTCCAAAGGCTGCAATCTGCCCAAACCAAAAGCTTATGGCCGCATCAATCAACATAACAATGGCCGGTTATAGGATTGATGAAACTGACTGTATGTACAATTGCTTACCTTTGTATCATTCAACAGGTTTAATGCTGGGCCTATGCGCAGCAATTCAGGCTGGAGCCTCTTCATTTGTTAAAAGAAAATTTTCTGCCTCCTCTTTTTGGGAAGATTCTCAAAAGTACAACACAACTGCATTTGTCTATATTGGCGAACTATGTAGATATCTTGCCAATCATGAGGAATCTGAAGCAGAACGCAACAATCCCATTAATGTGATGGTTGGAAATGGCCTGAGACCAGATGTATGGGACACATTTAAAGATAGATTTTCTGTCGATAGAATAGTTGAGATTTATGGAGCCAGTGAGGGCAATGCATTGTTCATGAATTTAATGAATAAAAATAAAACCATTGGCATGACAAATGCCGATGTTGCATTAATTGAATACGACGTTGCTGAAGATAAAATTATTAAAAACGAAGATGGGACGTGTAAAAAAATAACTACCCATGATCCTGGGTTATTGATTGTTTTCATATCACCGAATGCTGTTTTTAATGGTTACACAGATGCTCAAGCCACAGAAAAGAAAATCTTAAGAGATGTATTTGAAGAAGGCGATGCTTGGTTTAATACCGGAGACCTCATTAGAACTGTTGATGTTGGCTTTGCATTAGGAAAAGTGCATTATCAATTTGTAGATAGGATTGGGGATACTTTTAGATGGCGTTCTGAAAATGTTTCAACCAATGAAGTGGGTGAAATATTAAATGGATACAAGGATGTATTTATGTCAAATGTTTATGGAGTTGAAGTTCCAGGATGTGAGGGCAGGGCTGGAATGGCAGCCTTTAGCCTTGAAGATGTTGGCAGCTTTGATTGGCAAGAATTTTCTAATTACGTGGAAAAGAACCTCCCTAAATATGCTCGACCTGTTTTTATTAGAATCATTCAAGAAATGGATACCACAGGAACATTTAAGCTTAAAAAAAATGATCTTCGAGATGAGGCTTTCGACCTGAGCAAAGTCAGCGATAAAGTTTATTGCTTAAAGCCCAATTCAAGTGACTATGTTGCACTTGATAGTGAATGGCTCGAAGTGATTAATTCTGAACAGGCCGGTTACTAATAATTAATTTTAAATGGAGACTCTTATGAGTAAGAAGAATTTTGATGTCGTGGTTTATGGTGCAACAGGTTTTACTGGAAAGCTGGTAGTCGAATACATGCTTAATCAATATGGAGATGATGAAAGCATATCTTGGGCCATGGCCGGTAGAAGCCATGAAAAATTAGTTGCAGTGAGAGATGCCTTGGGCGTATCCCAAGATGTACCTTTGCTAACGGTGGACAGCGATGACGAAGAAAGTATCACCCAGATGGTCCAGCAAACCCAGTGCGTGTTAACAACCGTTGGCCCATATCAGTTATATGGACCCAATATTGTGAAGCAATGTGTTGCCCATGGAACAGATTATGTTGATTTATGCGGAGAGCCTGGCTGGATGCATGAGATGATTAATGAGCATGCCGAACAGGCCAAGGAAACAGGAGCAAGAATTGTCTTTTCTTGTGGCTTTGACAGCATACCTTTTGATTTAGGTGTTTATTTCCTTCAAAACAAAGTGATAGCCGAGCATGGAAAACCTGCTTCTAATATCAGAGGAAGGGTTAGGGCTATGAACGGAGAATTTTCTGGTGGAACAGCAGCCTCATTAAGCGCCACTATGGCATCTTTAAAAGAAAAACCAGAATTATTTGCAGTGCTCGCAAATCCGTTTGCATTATCCAATGGTTTCACAGGGCCTGAGCAAGCTCCAGACTCTAAAGCTGTACTTGATGAAAAACTTGATACTTGGGTCGCGCCATTTTTTATGGCCCCAATTAACACCAAGAATGTTCATAGATCCAATGTCTTAATGGACCATATGTATGGAGAAGATTTCTGTTACAACGAGATGTGGATTCAAGGGCCAGGCGAAGAGGGCAAAGCTGCAGCAGAATTTGTTGGTAGCATGAACCCATTGGCTGATGCACCAGCTCCCGGTGAAGGTCCTTCTAAAGAATCTAGAGATAACGGAAATTACGATGTTCTGTTTTGTGCAGACCTGTCTGATGGATCAACTATGCATGCTGCTGTTACCGGTGACATGGATCCAGGCTACGGCTCAACATCTAAGATGATTGCTGAAAGCGCAATCTGTTTAGTGAAAGAATGCTCCGATCTTGCCGGTGGTATTTATACTCCAGCTCCAGCGATGGGCGAAAAATTAATTGTAAGACTCCAAGCCAATGCAGGCCTTACCTTCAAAATCGAAGAATAGTTACTCAATAGTAGTGAACTTTAAGTTTCTTCTACAAGTATAGGAGAGCAGCTTTAATATTTACTGGCTATTAAAAATCATCATGCATTGCCTGACCATTGCACTTTTAACTTGATCTTTGTTTAGGCCTTGACCTTGCAATCTTGTCCAAAAAGCAAAGGACAAAGTCGCATGGGTTAGTTCTTGTAGCTCGTCATCAAAATTTAAAACTTCGGGGAGCACTTCCTCTCCTTTGTGCCTTATCATCTTTTGGTAATTAATGTAATTTTCCTGCAAAAATTTATATTTCCACATACTTGAAAGAGTCCCAAGCATTATTGTGTTGTGTTTTTTGTAACCTGCACATAGATGATTGGTAAAAGCCAAAAGACGATTTTCAAAAGAAGACTTTGGATCAAATTTAACTTCAAAATCGTAGTCCTTACGCATTTCAGTATCTACTGACTTGAGCAGGTTTTCCATGTCATCGAATAGCCTAAAGACAGTTCTTATGCCAACTCCAGATTCATCTGCAACCTGTTGAGCAGTGAGCTCAACATTACCCGCTTTAAACAATTTTATACAAGCCTCAACGATGAGTTTTTGGCTTTTAACGCTTCTTAAATTTCTTCCATCTTGCTTTGTCATAGAGCATTTCAATATATCTATTGACATAATTTATGTCAATAGATATTGTTAGTTATATGAATAGAGTTACAGAAATTTTAGGAGTTAAGTATCCAATTGTTCAAGCACCCATGGGGTGGATTGCAAGAAGCCAACTTGCTTCTGCAGTTTCAAATGCAGGAGGATTTGGCGTAATTGAAACTTCATCTGGCGAGACTGAAAATTGTAAAGCAGAAATTCTTGCAATGGCTAAACTCACAGACAAACCTTTTGGCGTCAATTTACCTTTAATGTTTCTTAGGGATGAAAGCATGATTGAGCTGGTATTAGAACAAGGCATTAAATTTGTTACGACGTCTGCTGGTGATCCAGGCAAATATATTCATATTTTAAAAGATGCTGGAATTAATGTTTTTCATGCTGTGCCGAGTGTTGCTGGAGCCATTAAAGCTGCTGATGCTGGAGTTGACGGCTTAGTCATTGAAGGCACAGAAGGTGGAGGCTTTAAAAGCCCCGAGGAAGTTGGATTGATTGTATTAATCCAGGCAATTAGAAAGCATACCGATCTTCCAATAATCGCTGCAGGTGGGATTGTTGATGGTGTTGGAATGGCCGCAGCATTTGCAGCTGGTGCCGAGGGAATTCAGATGGGAACAAGGTTTGTTTCTTCAAAAGAAAGCCCCGTCCATGATAATTTTAAAAATTCAATTCTTGATGCTAATGAGCAGGGGACTTGGATATTAAATAAGAAATCAAAGCCTTGCATTCGTGCACTAAAGACAGAATTTACTCAAAAAATTCATGAAGTTGGCGTCATGGAAATGTCTGAAATGAGTCGAATTCAAGATCTTTATTTTGGTGGAGATATGAACGCAGCTCCGGCACTAACAGGACAATCAGCAGGGCTGATAGATGAAGTTAAGCCAGTTGCACAAATTATTGAAGAAACAATATCTGAGTTTAATGAAACGTGTCAAAAAATGTCTGCTCAGAAATTCTAGGAATGAAAAGTCTTAACCCCATCCCAATTGGGGGTGTTCCTGCCTCTCCTTACACAAGAAAAATGATCTCATTGATGCGGTATCGCAGAATTCCCCATGTGATTGAATGGGGCGATCCTAGAGATCTTATTAGAAAGTTTGACGTGGAAGAGCCTAAACCAGTATTGCTGCCTGTGATGATTTTTGAAGTTGATGGTCAACATCAAGCAATCACCGACTCAACGCCAATTATTCGCCATTTAGAGGCTGAATTTACAGCTAGGGGCGTTATTCCATCAGATCCAAAGCTAGCTTTTTTAAATTATGTGCTTGAGGACTTTGCAGATGAGTGGGTAACAAAATACATGTTTCATTATCGCTGGCATTTTAAAGATGACACAGAGAAAGCTGGAACCATATTGCCCTTATTGCATGGCATTACTCTGGATAATGATAGTCATGCAGCCTTTAAAAAGCATGTCTCAGATTGGCAGACAAGTCGTTTATGGGTGGTTGGCTCCAATGAAACAACGGCACCAATCATTGAAGCTAGTTATAAAAGATTTTTAGGGCAACTTGACCATTGCCTGTCACAGCATTCATTTTTATTTGGCAACCGTCCGTCATCTGCAGACTACGCTCTATTTGGTCAGCTATCGGCATTAATAGGTTTTGATCCAACCTCAAGAGCTTTAGCGCATGAAATATCTCCTCGAGTTGTTGCTTGGCAGGATCTTATGGAGGATTTGAGTGGTTTAGAGCCAAGTGAAAGTGATTGGATTAACTTTGAAGATGCAAAGCAAAATCTATTAAGTCTTTTCCAAGAAGTTGGCAAAGTATATTTACCCGCTTTATTAGCAAACTCACAGGCTGTTGCTCAAGAAGAGAAAACTTGGACCGCTGAAATTGATGGGGCTAAATGGGAACAAAGAAGTTTCCCTTATCAGGCAAAGTGCTTGAAATGGATCAATGACGAGTTTCAAACTTTAAATGAAAGCGACCAAAAGCAAATTAAAGAATTTTTAACTAAAACAGGTAACGGGGAAATAATCACAGCGAAATGAAAATTCTAAGAACACCGGATGAAAGGTTTAGTAGTTTAGAGGAGTATCCTTTTGAGCCCCATTACACGACTATCAAAACTCATGATGGCTCAGATTTAAGAATC
>Ga0209279_10000795_pt1 | contig 18813 bp, 7 predicted proteins | sample CoawatmetaG00DNA_3_FD_187508 | JGI IMG/M metagenome (GOLD analysis project Ga0209279, IMG submission 187508) | Marine microbial communities from the West Antarctic Peninsula - Coastal water metaG006-DNA (SPAdes) (version 2) | ecosystem: Environmental > Aquatic > Marine > Coastal ... | reverse complement strand
GATTTTAACCATATTGGTAATTTTATGAACAAAGTGAAGATTACATCAAATATCGCTACTGGCGTTATTGTTGTATTAATGAGTACCCTCAGTTTTATTTCTACTGCTCAAGTAAAAGAGGCGGTGGTATCAGAAAGTAATACCAAGGCATGGCAACTGGTTTGGTCAGATGAATTTGATGGCAACGCTATAGATACTAAAAAGTGGAGCCATGTTGTCGATTGTTACGGTGGCGGTAATCAAGAACAACAATGTTATACCGAACGTAAAAAAAACTCATTTGTTAAACAAGGCTTGCTTAACATTATTGCTCAGCGTGAAGATTTTGTCGGTTCGGCTAACGCTGATGGGAGTATGAGCCAGACAACGTCCTTACCTTATACTTCAGCAAAACTAAGCAGTATGAACAAAGGCGACTGGCAATACGGCCGCTTTGAAATTAGAGCGAAATTTCCTTTTGGGCAGGGCACATGGCCTGCTATTTGGATGCTACCTACCGACTATGTCTATGGTGGTTGGGCAGCCTCGGGTGAAATAGATATTGTTGAAGCGGCTAATTTAAAAACCCCTTCAGGCGCAGCAGACGCCGTTGAAAATGAAATAGAATCGCGTATTCATGGCACATTACACTTTGGTGAGGCTTGGCCAAACAATGTCCATTCAGGGGCTGCCTATAAATTTTCTCCTAGCATGAACCCCGCTGATACTTTTCATACCTATGCCATTGAATGGCAAGATGGTGAAATTCGCTGGTACGTTGATGATATCCATTATGCCACACAAACAAAAGCGGGTTGGTACAGTAAATATCTAGTCAATGATGAGTTAGTCGTAGGAGAAGGTAGCGCCCCTTATGATCAAAAGTTCCACCTTATTTTAAATCTTGCCGTTGGTGGTGCTTGGTCGAGTAACGCCAATGACAAAGGCATAGATGAAACGGCCTACCCGCAAAGACTACAAGTTGATTTTGTTCGAGTCTATCAATGCGGGCTACCTAACAGTTCAGGTTCGGGTTGCGAAACGATTGGCGAAAATCCAGAATTGGTTGAAGGTCACCAGGTGATCAACCCAGACAAAAATTTTGCCTTAGGTCCTGTTTTTAGTTTATATCAAGGGGTGTTAAACGAGGGATTAGTGTTTAATCGCTATGATCTTGACGACTCCATTAGTTACCAAGAACTAGCTATTGAAGACACTAAGGTGCTCAGTATTAGCCAACAAGGAGACAAGGGTAATATTGCGTTACAATACCCCAATCATGCGGATTTAAGCCAATGGTTTGAAAAAGGACAATTAGTATTTGATGTTAAAATAACGTTTCAAGCAGAATTAAGTAAACTGTTTGTTAAATTAGGCAGTGGCTGGCCACTAGTCAGCGATGCTCAATTGTCTGACCTAAAAGTAGGTCAGTGGCACCAAATTAGACTGGATATTGCGCCACTAATAAATAGCGGTAACAGTACTTATGCCGACCCATTGGCCAAAGCGGTGATCAATAATATTCATAGTTTGTTTGTTATAGAGCCAGTTGGCCCGATGGAGTTATTATTAAAGAATATTCGTTATGAAAATAAGCGCTAGTTAAGTTTTAATGACGCTAATTGCCGTTTGACAACTAACGGCTAATTTTGGCCAATTAATGTTTCTTTTATGAATATTAACAAGGCAGCTAAAAGTTAAATAGCGATGACATTATTTAAAGGCTGACTCTTTCAGAGTAGGCTTTTTTTATATACTAGTTTTCTCTTTTGGCTTTAATAAACTAGCGCGGTATTAATTTAGAGGGATATAACAAAGCATAAGGTTAACTGTCGGTTTTTTGTACCTCTAATATAAACAACACAATCAAATAGGCTTTTCTTTTTTATTCCATTATTAAGCTTTAGAAAAAATAGGAGAGAAATTAAGGGGTGATATGGCGATCGTTAACATTGATGATTGAAAAAAAAGCCCGCTTAATTAATAAGAGAGCTTTGTTATTTTATTAATAAAACCTTATTAATAAAAGTAGATATTATCTATATACAAGGCATCACTTGTTGAGCCCCATAATCCAATACCTAATTGTGTTAATAACGCCGGATTAAAATTACCTGTTGAGTCTACTAAGGCTGTAAAAGGTAATTCTACGGTTACCCATTGCTCATTACTGACAGAGTCCATGATATAAATCCCTGGTCCTGTAGATGAAACAATTTGGAATACGGCTTTAGAAATACCGGATGTTGCATAGATGTCAAAACGCAGTCCAGTTTTCATTGACACATCAACAATGCCACCTTCAATGCCATATTGAATACCGGTAACACCACCAGCAATACCCTCTGGAATAATTTGTAACTTGGCGATGGTTTCATCTGCGATAGTTATCTCCGAAAACCTAGGCGCATTCCACCAATTATCAGACCAGTAAGAAATCGCTTTATCTACCGTTAACACATCGCTGTAAAGAACAAAGACATCATTACTCTCAGTGGGCAGTGGAGCAGAAACTGACGGACCAGTGTTTAGCGGTATAACACCAAGTGCTAAACTCGTTTCACCACCAGCGATCCGTTGATTGCCTTGGGTAACACCAAAACCGTTAGCATCAACTATGATTTTATGTTCACCTTCAGGTAAATTTAGGGTGGCAATACCAGAGGCGTTCGTCGTCGCTGTTACATTTCCAACAGATACAAGGGCATTGGCTAATGCGATATTATTATTATCAGTCACGCTAACTGCTAAGTCATAGAACACCGACTGGCCAGAAAAATAAAGGTTATCGAGATAAACCGCTTGTCCCGCTTCACCATATAACTGAAGCCCGATACTTTGTAATGAGCCACCATTGAGCACACCCATGGCAGTACCGTCGTTATCTAGTAAGTCACTAAATAACAACTCATAACTTGACCAAGTGCCTGCTGTTGGGTTATTGATTGTATAGCTAGCACCGCCATCGGTTGATACTAATTGCACGATGATTTTTGAAATACCTGGCTCAACAAACAAATCAAAATTAAAGGTTGTTTTTGTTGAAGCATCTAACGGTTCAATTTCAAAACCAAACTCTAACCCGGTAACACCACCGGCTATACCACCGGCAGTAATTTGATATTTAGCGAAATAATCGCCATTGACATTACCTTCAGCATAGATGGGGGCATTCCACCAATTAGCATTCCATACGCCAATAAAGCTGTCTTGTGATAAGGAGTCGCTATAGAGAACAACAACTTCATCATCAGTATAAGCAGGGGGTAAAGGCGCGGCTAATGCGGGCCCTTCGACAGGCTCTGTCGCTAATGTCGTAAAATAAACATCGGCTAATAGAATTTTACCCGCATCACCAATAAAGTTAAGCGCAAACCATGTCATATCGGTAAAGACAGGTAAGGTAACCTGAACTTCAAACCAGCCATTACCTAAATCAACACCCGATGAAAGATTATAGGTAATTTGAGAGGCCAACAGTGTGTGACTTTGAACAAAAACCTCTACCTGAGTAAAGGTATCGGTTTTGACTTTAAATTTAGCGTGGGTATAGGAAGAGATATCAATGGTGTTTTCAGCTTCATTTCCCCAGGCAACCACTGTGCCCCATTTTTCACTTTTTGAAATCTCCAAGGCTTTAGCGTACGAAGTATCAGTAGGTTGGTCGGTGTATACCGTATTCGTATCCCAAGTATCTCCCCAATAATCCATAGGGAAAGAGTCATCATTGGCTGAATGAAAAATATACCCTTCAACAGGTGCTTCAACAGGTGGTTCAACAGGTGTTACTGCATCTGCTAATTTAACACTAACATCATCAAGATAAACGTTACCTATTTCAACGCCCATGTCGAATAACACACGACTACCAGCTCCGCCAATGCCATCGGCAACAACTGTAGCAGTAAATGTTTGCCATTGTGTGGTCAGTGAAACGGTTTCAGATATATTGAAGTAGTTAACACTATTTAGGCCTAAACCGGCAAGTAACGTACGTGCTTGAGACGCCTTAGCTTTGTAAGAAAGCACATAGGTTTCGCCCTCAACAATATCGAAGACATTACTTTGATTGATATCATAAATGTTGGTTGTAGCAGTTTCTACAATCGCTTCAAAAATGCTATTACCCTGTTCATCTATTACAGAGCCCATATCAGCACGCCAATTAGTTATACCATTTTCAAAATCGCCGTTGGTGAGTAATTCTTCGCCTGTTGGCTCTGGCTCAGTTGTTGAATTTTCTACCGTAATAGTGAAGGTCTGCGTAATATCCTCAGTACCATCATTAACGGTTATGCTGATTGAAGTAGCGGCAACATTACCTGATGCTGGCGTACCAGATAAAATGCCAGTTACTGCGTCAAATGTTAACCATGAAAGGGCACCGGGCTCAGTGGCTGACATCGTAAGTGTATCTGCTGCATCTACATCTGTTGCAGTAAATGTGTATGAATAGGCCTCGCCTACCGTTGCTGTATCAATACTGGTACTCGTAATACTCGGTGCCGTATTGACTACTGGTGTTGGTGTCGGATTAGATGCCGAGTCTTGCCCACCGCCACCACAACCAACAATTACCACTGATAATAGGAGGGGTAATACGACTTTATTATATATTTTCATCTGTGTTCTCTTAGATTATTTAATTAAGTGTTTATTAATATTTTTGTATGACTTAATAACTCGTTTTATAATTTCTTTTTCTCTTAAATACTATCAACATTATTAAGAGGAGATAATTGAATGAGCCACCACTACTTGTTGAGCTACTGTCATTATCCGTTGTTTTAACATCGGACACTGCGACACTAAATTGAATGTTATCACTCGCCCTCAGTGTTGGCTGACCGTTGTCACTTGCGGTGACCTCAATAGTATGAGCGCTGCCTTGCACCATTGAAGTGGGATCAAAACTAATTGATGATCCGTTAATGAGCGGCGAAGGGATAGCACCACCAATAATCCAAGAATAACTCAGTGTATCGTCGATATTCTCATCGCTGGCAGTGGCAACAATTTCAACTATTCCAGCGGCACTATCTATCGTTGAAACAGTGGCATTGTTTTGCGTCATGGTTAACATTACTTCGGGTGCTATATTAGTGAGATTAATTGAACAGCCATCAGTGCTGACCATGTCGCCAGTAAGGGTGCTGGGACATAAGTCGATATCGTTTGATATGCCATCATTATCATCATCAGCATAAACCGAAGGGGTATTTTCATTACAACGATTAGCGTTGTTTTGATTGGTTGCTGTGCAATGGGCTAAATAATCAACTTCCATCGTTGCCTTGGTAAGGTTAGGGTCAATATACCCCCCTAAGTTTCCACCGATAGCAACATTGAGCAAAACAAACATCGGCTCTTTATATTGCGGGCAATTTGAAACATTATGCGAGGTAACTAAGGTGTCATCCATGTAAAAAGAAATGTTATTTTCATCCCATTCTATTGCGTAATCGTGCCAGTTAAGGACGTCGCTTGCGCCATTAGGGTAACTAAATCTCATTTCATTGCCACAACTAGCACCACCGGTATTAAAAAAATTGGTAATATAGATACTCGGACTATTGGCAAACCACTCCCAAACGTCAATTTCACCAGCACCAGGATTAGGCCAATTAGAGTTATCACCATCACCTTTTCTTGGACTTTCGGCAATACGATTCTCTAACATCCAAAACGCTGGCCAAGTCCCTCTTTCTAAATTATGAAAACGAATTCGAGCTTCAATACGGCCATACAGAAACTCCCGTTTATCTTTGCCATTGATTCGGCTTGAGGTCCAGGATCTGGCTTGATTATTTAAACCTTTACAGCTAACTTGCTGTTTGCGTGCAATTATTTTTAATGTCCCATCGGAGACATCCAAGTTTTTATAAGCAGAGCTGTCATCGTCAGTGTAACACTGCACTTCGTTATTAAAATTGGCATCTGTCTGTGCCGTCCAGTTGTCCCAATTAACCTCTGGGCCAGAAAATTTATCAATAAAGTTAATTTCCCAACCAGCCAGAGCGTTAGGGGGGACGAGTAAACTTAATAAACAAAACAATAAGTGTTTTTTTGTCTTAATACGGTGTTTTACTATTGAAATAAAGCGGTGCTGGTAACTATTCGATTTTTCCATGTTAATTTTATCTTTCCTAATTTATTGTTATCAAAATACACCCTGCCGATTACCTATTAATAACCGGCTGGGACAACTATGTTTTATAATGACTTTAAAAAGCTAAGCAGAGCCGCTTCATCAGTATCTGAAAGTGCTTGGTATTTGTTTGTTGAATCTGTCGACTCACCGCCATGCCAAAGAATGGCTTCATCTATGGTTCTGGCTCGCCCATCGTGCAAGTAGCTATGCACCGGTGTACACACTTCATTTCCTTGACCACCGGTCGGATTAATAACGCCCCCGGTAACACAAGCTGATAGCCCTAAACCCCATAACGGTGTTGTTCGCCATTCAGCTCCGGTAGCGTCTAATTCACCAAGATTATCAGCAAGCCCTTCGCCCATATCGTGTAATAACATATCGGTATAAGGGTGAATCGTTTGATCTCTTAATTCACTAAAGGGGTGATAAAGGCTGGTTTGAAAGGTTGGCGTATGGCAATCAGCACAGCCGATGCTAGTAAACAAAGCTTGACCACGTTGCACTTTTGGATCGTCAAGCCCCCGTTGCGCGCGAACGCCAAGTAAGGCGATATATTTGGTCAGGTTTGTTAAGTGCTCATCGTTTAACTCGGATTGATTATGACCACATTCATTTTTCTCTTGTTGCACAGCGCCGCAATCAGGTGAGGGTAGAAGAGATGACATTACGCCCATATCGGTATTAAGTGCACTCGCGATTTGATGTTTGACACTCGATGTTGCCGCTTTCCAACCGAAGCGTCCTAAACGAATGTCTTGCGTTTGTGGGTCTACTGAACGTTGTGCTTTACCTGATATGCCAAAGGGCTCCATTTCGTCATTGACATCCGCTAGAGCTAAAATAGCCTCTTCCGGAATCGCTTCTAATAAACCTAAGCCAACAAGCTGTGGCGCAATACGTGCTGAAAATCTTTCTGGTGTGCCGCTGGAAAAAGAATAGTTGGGTGAGCGCAAACCATCAGTTTCTGTCCAAGACGCAATCGCAACAGTGCCTTCACCTAATACATTACCGGTATTTGACGGCTGCAATACATTACCTCTAGTGGCGTCCGCTTGACCATTGGCTTTAGCAATTTTAAATACCCATTTATCCAAAGGTTCTCCTTCAGTTGCCGGGGCTGCGCGACCATTACGCTCATGACAACTGGCACAACTTGAATTGACAAAGTGAGTACCTGATTTACCCGCCATTTCAGCAAAAAAGCCGTTTGCAGGGTCTTCATCATGGCGACCATCAACAAAAGAGGTGTGATGGACTCGACGTCCCAAGACAAAAGCTTGACCATTTAAACTGGATAAGTTGGTTGCCATTTGCATAAAGTGATCATTAGGCTCATCAGTGTATTGATAAGGTAATGTCGTGTTACCGCCTAACCAGCCAGACTTGGCAATGGGGTAAGAGTTTTCTCGCTCAGACCCTTTATTATTAAAGTCGCCCACTGTCTTCCAAGGCACCATACCACCTTCACCGACTTGATAAAGAAAAGTGGTACCATAGTAATTTGCTCGGCCTTCAGGAACACCCTGAAGAAATTGACTGACTTCAATTTCCATATGCTGACCGGTGCTTAATGGCTCTCTACTACCATTAAGACCACGAAATTCATTAATGGTTAATGAGTACTTATATTGATCCCCTGTGCTGCTTATTTTGACAAGATCGTTGTCATAAGTGCCGCGTCCTTCTGTGATTACGTTACCTTCATAATTTCCATGGTACTGGGCAACCGTATTCATGCCAAAATACCAGGCTCTAAATTCTAATGCGCCAAGTTGCCATTCAGAGACCCACTCAACAAGAATAGAAGATCCCCCTTTGGCAACATAATCGGTGAACTTGTATTTTGCTGTCCTGTGGGTCCAGTAATGGGATAAATAATGGTCGTATTGCTGGAACTGATCTTCTTTGGCGTGCCGATCTCTGCCACGATCGGAAAACTTGGTGACCACAGCCTCGTTAGTCTGATAAATTATCGCAGGTTCTTGCTCTGTACTTGAGGTATATAAAGGTGTTATATCACCAAACAGGCCATATTCTTGGACAGACCAACCAGCTATGTTCGCGCCTTCTGTTGTGTTTTGTTCAGAGTCACCAATAAAAAAGTAAAGCGGTCTATTGTTATAAGCGGCCTGTATTGTTCCGTCATCACGGATAATTGTTGACAATTTTGGCACACCTGAAGCAATGCCATCACTGACCAATAAAGGGGGCCAGTTTGTTGCACAACCATTATTACAGCTGCTGCCTTCAATACCGATATCATTGTCAAAAACATATAAGGTAAATCCGGGCTTTTGACTATCGACACCACCCACAAGAATGTCATTATTAAAAGCGACTTCGATTAATTGTTCGACTATTTCGCAACCTAAAGCGTCAACAGCTGTTCCTTCAGGTGTATTTGAACAATTATCTAAGTTATCAAAAACACCATCACTGTCAGAGTCTGGACAACCGACTTCATTTACCGTGATGTTTTGTAGTGTACTTGGACAGCTGTCGCTGCTGTCAGCAACCCCATCGCTATCACTATCAATAACGTTAATCATTTGAAGCCAATTAAGATTAAATGGCCCTGAATTAACATTAAGCCTTAAAGTATGGCTACTACGGGCAACAGAAAATGTACTGACACTTTGTGTGATAAATGATTGCCAACCACCCGTACTACCAACAGTATTAGTGCCAATGCTATTTCCATCGATTAATACACTATACTGGCCACCACCGGAGTCAGAAGCCACCCGAGTCTTTAGTAAATAGGTACCAGCCTCTAAAAATATTGAATACTCCAACCATTCGGTAGCATCCATGTAGCCAATATTATAGCCACCACCGCCATCTGTGGTCACTTCAATATCAACGCGATCATTTCTATAGTTTGCCCCACCATCATTGGCTGCGGTTACATCAAAGTAGTCAATGTAATCTTCTGCTTCAATGGTAATATCAACATCTTGTTGAATAACTTTACAACCAGTAGTGTCTACCGTTGTATTTTCAACTGTGTCAGGACAGGTATCACTATTATCAAATACCCCATCATTATCACTATCGGGACAGCCCAAGATATTAATAAGGCTATTAGGAGCTGTATCAGGGCAGGCATCAAGTTCATCACTGATACCATCATTGTCGGTATCTTCAATGACAATACAACCTAAACTATCAACTAACGCGTTTGCTAGGGTATTAGGGCAGGCATCAAGTTCATCACTGATACCGTCATTGTCGGTATCTTCAATGACAATACAACCTAAATTATCAACTAACGCGTTTGCTAGGGTATTAGGGCAGGCATCAAGTTCATCACTGATACCGTCATTGTCGGTATCTTCAACGACAATACAACCTAAACTATCAACTAACGCGTTTGCTAGGGTATTAGGGCAGGCATCAAGTTCATCACTGATACCGTCACTGTCGGTATCTTCAACGACAATACAACCTAAACTATCAACCAACACGTTTGCTAGGGTGTTAGGACAGTTATCAATAGTATTAACAATACCATCACCATCATCATCGAGATCGTTATTAATGGCTATTTGCTCACTATCTGAGCCGCCACAAGCAGCAAGAGTAAATGATATGAGGAATGATAATATCAACGGATTATTTATTTTCATAGTTTCTAGGCGTTTGTCATTAATTATTAGGAAAGTAAAGTAAACGGTATACTGATTATTATCTATACTAACAGGACAAAGTGGGCGTTATTTAAGATGAATCGATAGGGGGGGGATTTTGTTAAAGTAAATCAAAGTAAACGGGTGTAATCAGGTAATAGTTTTTTTAAAATAAAAATAGGACTTTTACAGTGACTGCCAATTTTAGCCTATGGGCTCATCAATTTTAGTGCAGGGTGTACCAGTGATGAAGTCCACTTTCTAAAATAGCTAACAGATAATAATCAGCGTTTGCTAATATTTACGGCTTAAGGAGTCCTGTTGATTACTTGATGAATAAAAAAGGCGCCTTGGCTTATAAATAAAGCCAAGGCGCCTGTAATCAAGATATATTATATAGAGTTATAACAACCATTTAAGTGATAGTTTATCCCAATTATCGAGCAAAAATAAATTACTCTTCATCATGGCGATAACCAGCATCACTTAACCTAGCAAAAGCCACTCACCTAAATGAGCAGCGATTAACTTTGACGGTTAGTTGCCCATAGAGTATCTAAAGCCAAGTGAGTATCTTGGACCGTATTGAGCGGCACTTAAGAATTGACTTTGAGTACGACTAGACGATCCCTCAGTTTCGTTGGTTAAGTTAACCCCTTCAAAGAACACCGTCATGCTGTCATTGATATCGTAGTTAATACTTAGATCCCACTGTAGGAACTCATTAGCATATTGTGGCGAGGCATAACCTGCTGATTCATCAGGTAGTCCTTGACCAATTAAATATTGATCACGCCATGCGGCAGTAACCTTCACTGACAAGCCATCTTTCTCATAAAACCCTTGTAAGTTCGCTGAATCACTTAGTCCAGGGAGTATTTGCTGGGCGAGTAGTATGCGGTTGTCATATTTAACATCACCATCAACTAGGGTTGAATTGAAGCCTGCACCGAAGCCAGACTCACCAAACAAGTGCTGAATAGCAAACTCAATACCATTCACTTTACGTGAACCGACATTCTCTGGTGAGCTAACAGTCCAAACAATCAGCGGGTCTGTTGCCGCATCAGGTAATATTCTGTTGTTCTCACCGATACCAATACCATTAGCAACAAGCGCATCGTATATTGCTGAATCAGTTGCCTGTTCGCCTCGTCCCTCTATAGCTGCTACAGCACTATTCCAACGTTGCCCTAAATAGACATCGTGTAATCCAGGATAGGTTGTTGTCACTGATGTATTGTCAATCCAGTCTTCAACATCTTTCCAGAACAGACCTATAGCGGCATAACTGCCTTCGTCATAGTAATACTCTAGTGACAAATCTAAGTTTGTTGATTTGAATGGCTTCAGGTTTGGATTGCCTCGGCCACCACTTCTTGAACCCACTTTAGGTGATTGCGTTAAGCTAAGACTGCCAAGCATGTTGCCAAGGGTTGGTCTAGTAATTGATTGTCCCCATGATGCTCTTGCAACTAAGTCATCACTAACGTCAACTTTTATATCTAGCATAGGTAACAGTAAATCATAGTTACCTTCAAATTCTGTTATAACGGCTTCTTCATCAGCAAACACGGCACCCCATTCTGAGCCACCAGCCCAGTAGACTTGCTCAGGAACTCGGCTCTTACCTGGACTAACGATGTCAGTCTCTTCATAACGAACACCCAGATTGACTTCGACATAATAGTCGCTGACTTCAAAGACCCAATCTGTTGAAATATACAAACTGATGGTTTCTTCATCAATGTTGCTAACGGGGAAGTTATCAAAACGACCAACTTGGTATACGTCACTACCAATAACATCTGCAGTTAAAAATGCTTGCTGTCTGGCAAAGGCTTCATCAAGGTCAAAGGTGTAAGCATAACCTGGCGTCGCAGTGTCTGATGAGCCAAAAGAATACTCATTGAGGAAATCACCAAGATCAACGCGCTCAAACATAGCGTCAGGGAATATTTCCGCAAAAGTACCATTACCAAAACCTGGTGCATTGGCGTTGTTAGAGCCACCCGAGCCACTAAGGGTTTGTTTACTATAAGCTGCACCAAAGGAAACAGTTTGTAGTCCAAAATTAGTGTCTGTCAACAATTGACCATCAAGTTGGACTTGTGATACTTCAGACTCACCGGGTGTTCTCGAAAAAATACTGAAATTAGAGCCAATTTGATTAGGACTAATTTCTTGAGAGCCATTATTCCAGTTAATATTATAGCCTGGTATATCACCTTCTCTGAAGAAGTACTCTTTGTCTGCTAGATCGGCAGAGCCTAAGATCACTCTGGCATTAGCACCCAGTCCTGAGTCCATGCCATTGTCTGTGGTTGTTTTTGATGTATGGGCATCAAGCGTGAAGCTTAAATCATCCGTTGCAGCCCATTCTATATTCAAACCTGTGGCGGCTGAGTCAACTTCAGTTGTTTCACGAAATGAGGTAAATGAGCCATCATCCCCTGAAGAATTGTAATAAATTGCGGTACCACTTTCGTCCAACTCATAGGCATTGGCATTGCCACCATATGAGCCATTCCATAAACCCCATGAAAGAGAGTTATTGCCTGTTATCGCATTGCTGACTGTGTGATCAAGGGTGAAGATCAAATCATCTGTTGCAGCAAATTGTAACGTTACTTGGCCATTGGTACGTTCACGCTGAACATCGTCCTTGGCAAAACTTATTTCTTGAGGGAAAAAAGCGGCAGCCATTGGACCGTCGGCTCCAATATATTGCTCAACAGGATTCCCTTGAGTATCCATAGGGCGGTTGTCAATGATGTTTTCAGGGTCAAGTGATAACGCTGGGTTGGCTGTCCACGAACGGACATTGGCTCCTTGGCGTTGAAAATCTCTGCGTTGATAAGAGAAATTTGTCGAGATACCAAACCTGTCATCAGCAAAGGTATTACTGTACATACCTGAAAATTCTGGTGTTACGTTATCACCGGCTTCCACAGTGGTGTCGTGGTTACCTTTTGCCATAAAAGAGAAATTTTGACCTGGGTTTTGAAATGGCTTCGAAGTGACAATATTGACTGTCGCGCCCAGACCACCCGTTGGTATAGATGATTTAGCAGTTTTATAAACTTCTAACGCAGAAACACCGTCAGACGATAGGTTCTCAAAGTTAAATGAACGGCTAAAACCTGTGCCAGCCATTTGGCGACCATTGAGGGTTACCATATTAAATGATGGTCCAAAACCGCGAACGGTAATTTGGCTACCTTCACCATTAGCACGACTAACAGAAACGCCGGTAATGCGTTGTAGTGACTCAGCTAAGTTAGTATCTGGAAACTTACCCATTTCTTCTGCTGAAATAGCATCAACAACACCGGACATGTTGCGCTTTAAATCCATTGATTTAACTAAACTACCGCGAATTCCTCTGACTTCAATTATTTCAAGTTCTTTTTCTTTTGTTTCTACCACAGCTTCTTCAGCAAAAACTTGCTGACTAAAACCTGAGGTAATAATGGCTGATATACATACAGCTAAATGTTTTTTTGAAAATTTTAAATGTTTCATTTTCACCCTACTTTTTATAATTTATTTGTTAATAGCGGCTTTATTTATCTTTAAAACCGCTTAACTTTTATTTATATCTTTTATTTTTATGTTAGTTCTATGGCTCAAATATCATAATGTTATCTAAACGATAAACGGCACCTTCACCCGTACCCCATGCAGGGAATACCATGATGACGTCAATCGCACTAACGTCTAAGCCGGCAGCTTCTAAATCAGATAAATTAAAGGTATAGGTTTGCCATTCGCCAGTAACAGGCGCTTGACCTTCATTACTGCTGGTCATGGCATAATCACCGGTATTAGTTGCAGCGCCATCTGACTCCACTTTTAAAATCCAAGTAGAATCGGTATTGTTAGGAGCTATTAGCACTTTCATATCAAATTGTAGAACCCCATTAGCTACTATTGATGTCGCATCAATTGGTGCTGGGTCTTCAACGAATTCAACACGGGCATTAAGGCCCATTACAGTGGGTTGTGCGCCAATAACAAACTCAGCTGTCATTCCATGAGCCGCATCGTCGTCTTCAAGCGTTGGTGTTGTACCACCACAACAATCCCATACTACCCATCCAGGAGCTGTACTATCTTTAAATAGTGTATTAGAACCGGGAGTACCTGCAACAGCTGTTGGATCATGAATTTTCAAATTATCAATACGATAAACTGCGCCTTCACCAGCACCCCAAGCAGGGAATACCATGATGACATCAATCGCACTAACATCTAAGCCTGCAGCTTCTAAGTCGGCTAAGTTAAAGGTATAGGTTTGCCACTCACCGGTAACTGGTGCCTGACCTTCATTGCTGCTGGTCATTGCGTAATCACCCGTATTCGATGCAGCACCATCTGCTTCTACTTTTAAAATCCAAGGAGCCGCTGAATCGTTAGGAGCAGTGACCACTTTCATATCAAATTGTAGAACACCATTGGCAAGAATGGCAGACGCATCAAATGGCGCAGGTGTTTCAGTGTTTTCTGCTCTAGAGATAAAGCCGTTTACTGTTGGTTGAGCACCAACAATAAATTCTGCTACGTTACCGTGCGCATTATCATCTCCGCCAAGCGAAGCTGAATCATCAACTACCGTTGGCGTTGAACCACCACAACAGTCCCATAGTGGCCAGCTAGGGTTTTCGTTATCAGTAAAGACAACAAGCTGAGGTGCTCCACCAACATCACCTTTAACAGCAACATTCGTGATTAAATACTCAGCACCTTCGCCAGTTCCCCATGCAGGGAATATCATAAAGGTATCAATGGTACTTAAGTCAAGGCCCGCATCTTGAAGCGCAGATAATGTAAAGGTATAAGTCTGCCATTGACCTTCAACAGGGTTTAGACCTTCTAAACTAGTCGTAAGGTTAAGGTCACCGGTATTTGGTCCACCAAAATAAGATTCTATTTTTAATATCCAAGTAGAAGCTGCACTATCTTTTACTACTTTCATATCAAATGAGAAAGTACCGTTGAGATCAACCAAAGGTGCCGCATCAAATGGTGCTGATACACCTGCGAAGTCTTCAGGGAGGAGCTCGCCTCTAGTGGTAAAGCCTAATACTGTTGGAGTACCATTAACATTAAATTGAAAGGCATCACCTTTCTCTGCATCTGCAACCAAAGGAGAAGCTTCTGTATCGCCCGGATTAGTACCACCACAACAATCCCATGCTGCCCAATTAGCATTTAATGTACCGTCAAATATAGTCAGGTTCTTCGCTATTCCGTCACTAGGGGGAACTGGAATTGGTGCTTTACCTTCAACAAGGCCATCTTCTGCGTTGTCGTAGCCAGCTCTTATTGTTTCACAGCCTCGTCCTGTTAGAGGGTCAGACATACATTGGTATACTCTGACATAATCAACTTCAAATTTATTGTCTGCATCAAAAGCAGTAGCATCAACACCTAACTCGTTAACCGCTTCAGGCCAAGCACCACCTACAGCAAAATTAAGAATGATGTAAAAATCTTTATCAAAAGGAGCCGTACTCCAATAAGTGTCTAGTTCACCGTCAAGCTGGTCGAAGTATTCAGTAAACCAACCTCTGTGAGATAAACCAACAGCTTGGTCTTTAGAATTATAGCGAATGGTTGAATTGCGTTGTGTTGCATATAAATAATCATCCATATACCAACGAATTTCACCTTCTTGCCACTCTATAGCGTAAGTATGAAAATCATCGCCAGGGCTAGTGCCACCATCTAAGCTATAAGCTTGTCCAGATTGAGCGTTATCAGGCCAACTTTTGCCATAATGCAAAGTACCATAGACATGATTTTCTGCCGTGCCATCGTTTCTAGCAGCACCTAAGTTAACAGATTCAAAAATATCTATTTCACCAGAACGTGGCCATATGCCATATTCTTCATCAGTTGGCCTCATCCAAAATGCAGGCCAACTGCCTTGTCCTGTAGGTGCTTTCGCTCGCATTTCTATACGACCGTATTTAAAGTCTGCTTTGTAACGTGTAGTCATTCGCGCTGAAGTGAAAGGTAACGCAGCGCCTTCTTCGGCAGGTAATGCAACAATGTTTAACTTACCATCAGCGACATATGAATTTTCAGCGTTGTCGGTATAACATTGTTTTTCTTGATTGCCACCGCCGTTGCAGTCAAGTTCATGAGTCCAGTTTTTGCTGTTAATAGCATCGCCATCAAACTCGTCATTCCAAACCATACTCCAGTCACTAACTGGTTGTAATGGATCTACTTTATTTGTGTCCGTTTTAGTTTCAGCACCACCACCACACCCAACTAAGGACACTGTAGAGACTAAAATAAACAGCTGTGTAAATTTATTCGCAGTTTTTCTCATAATTATTCCCAAATACCTAACTATTTATCAATGATAATTAAACCATAATATTTAATTTATTTTTGCAGTGGTAATTAACCTCTGCTGTTTTAATTATATTATTTATATCCATTAAAAGGATTAAATTTCATCGTAGTACGGCAGTACAACAGCCACTTTAGTAAAAGCTATACTCCCCCCACCATCATATTGCAGGATAATGAATTAAGTTACAATTTTAATACGTTATAACGGGTTCTGGGTGAGTTTAATAGGAATATTGAGGTGAAGCGATACAAAAACAGGTTGAAAAGTTACAGTTTTTTAGCGTCAACGATATTTTGTATTGCAGAGCTGTAATTTCGACTAACTTTAAGTTTCACTTCGCTGCCAAGCTCTAAGATACTTTCACTATTACGCATAGGGCGTACTGTTTGAATACAGTTTATATTTACTAGTGTTGATTTATGTATTCGGGTAAATAACTTTGGGTCTAGTAAGCTAACCAGTTTTTTCATTGTTATACGGACCACATGGGTTTCTTTATGGGTATGCACGCACATATAATCTCCTGCGGCATCTATCCAGCGAATACTTTTAACTGATAAGAATATTTTTTCGTGATCGCTATTTTTTATCACTAACTCTTGTTGATAAGGTGAGGGTAAAGGGAGGTCTGATCCTAGCCAGTCTTCAAGTTCAGAAATAGCCAGACCAGAGGTTTCGCCAAGCGCTTTGAGTAACCTGAATTTTTCTGTATTAGAGTCTTGCGGGGAGTGTCTTTGTAAAATTCTTTCGACAGTCACTTTTAAACGGCCTAAATTTGCCGGCTTAAGCACATAATCAATAGCGTTTAGCTCAAAAGCCTCTAAAGCATATTCCCCATAAGCACTCACAAAAACAATCATGGGTAAAATATCTGACTGTAATGCTTGAACAACTTCAATACCACTTAGTCCAGGTAAGCGTAAGTCTAGAAATAATACATCAGGGCAAAGGGTATGACACAGATGAATTGCCTGATCACCATCAATCGCTTCTGCGATAACATTAATTTCAGGAATTTTTTCTAGCCTTAGCCTTAAGCCCTCTAATGCTAAAGGTTCATCATCAACAATTATTGCACTTAACGGTTTATTCAGGGGGCGATTCATATTGACTATCTACTGTGGTTTTTGGTTTCAAAAGGAATGGTAATAGATACGGTTGTTCCATGATTAAAATTTTCATCGATAGTTACACTATAATCACTATTAAACATAGCATCCAACCTTGCTTTAGTATTACTCATACCAATACCAAAACCACTCCTAACGTTTTCATTCAGATCTTGTCCATTGTCGATAACTTTAAGTAATAATTTATTATTAACATTTGCTGCCTCTATACTGATAATACCACCTTTTTTGCGAAGTTCTATGGCATATTTAATAGAGTTTTCTACCAAAGGCTGTAAAAACATACAAGGTACCTGACCATTCATTACTTCATCACATATATTTATATTAATGGTTAAGCGATTGCCAAACCTAACCTTTTCAATAGAAAGGTAAAGTTCAAGTAATTCAAGTTCTTTTCTGAGGGTCGTCTTGCTCTTGTCATTTTTGTCCAATGAATAACGAAAAAAACCACAGAGTTTATCTAACATTTCATTAGCTTTTTCATTTTCATTTTTATAAATAAGTGTTGAAATAGCATTCATGGTATTAAACATAAAGTGGGGATTGAGTTGATAACGAAGCATTTGTAATTGAGCCTCTTTTGTTGCTGTTTGTGCTCTAAGCAGCATTTCATGTTCTTTTTGTAATTTAGTATTGTATAACATCACAAAAAATATTGACGTCCAAACAAACATCGTTGATAGAGAAAATAGTAACCAGCCACCAAACTCCAACATATCCCAGGTTTCATTCCAACGCTGTTGATAGATAATGATTTTGTATGCACTTAGTTTAATAATATTAAAAATAACACCTAAGGTTGCCGCAGATAAGAAGCTGTAAAATAGGGTTCTATTAAAGGGTAAGTGTACAATTTTTTGGATAAGTAACCATTGTAAATAAGATAAGATAAAACCACTTAATGTTTCAATAACCAAATTAAGAAGTTGTCCGGATAGGTTAAATGTTTCTTGATGAATCTGTGGTCGGACAATGGCCAAAAAAACAATAATAGCATAGCCTAACCAACCAGCAATTTGTAATGTCCAAAATTGATGACTCTGTGTTGAAAATGCCTGTTCTCCTAACTCTAAAGTATCCAGTTTTTTATTTACAGCCATTTGCCTACTAATTTAATAATTAAAATATTCATTTACAGAAGTATTACAAATATACACAAAAATGAGATAGTAACAAATAGATGTCTAAAATCTAGGGTGTTTTTTTGTCAGTATCTACTCAAATTAATGGGTATTTATTTAATATGTATTCAAAAATAATGATGGTTAAATTTAAAAACCATACAGTTAAAAGATTAATTAAAGTTATTATCAAAAAAGGGTTGACGAAAAATCAAAACTCGCTATTATGCGCATCCAGTTCAAAGGGGCAACCCAACGGACTGTTTTGATACGTTAACACCTCTTTATAAGAGCTAAATTGTTAACCAAACATTTAAAAATAAGATTTGAATAAATTCAGATTTAATTAAATAAAATGTTGACATCAAAACTGAGACGCGTAGTATACGCATCTCGCTTCAGGCAAGGCCTGCAGCGCGGAAGTAGA
>Ga0209279_10000793_pt1 | contig 18856 bp, 14 predicted proteins | sample CoawatmetaG00DNA_3_FD_187508 | JGI IMG/M metagenome (GOLD analysis project Ga0209279, IMG submission 187508) | Marine microbial communities from the West Antarctic Peninsula - Coastal water metaG006-DNA (SPAdes) (version 2) | ecosystem: Environmental > Aquatic > Marine > Coastal ... | reverse complement strand
TATAGGTCTTGAATTATGGAAAGGTCGTGTAGCAAATTGGGCTGTTGAAGTTGAGAAAAACAGAGAATCAACTGGTGAAACAAAAAATAATTTGAGTTTGTTTCCTTCTAAAGTTTCACAAATTGAAGCACAACGTTTAGCTGCTTTGGATCGATTGTCTCTTGTTGAGATGTTAGATGGAAGAAGAGAGAATCCAAACAACATCACATGGGACATGATAAAAAGTTGGGTGAATGATGATGTTTTGTTTCAAGAATTTAAAATCCATGACAAGAAGAACCACCCAATGTGGCAACGTGTTGTTACTGAAATGAAACCAATTGAATTAAAAAAACCTATTGAAGAAGAAAATGAAGACAAAATTGTTGCTGAAGTCAGTGAAGATACCATTCAAAAAGAATACATCTTCTGTATTGATTCATCCTGTTTAAATGATATACATGGTTTATTTGATGATGGATCATCTCCTATTTTTATGGAAGATGCTAATATGATGTGTTCTACTGAAGAAGTTGGAAAAGCCTTTTATTCATTTATGGCAACAGATGAAGAATTAAAAGAATGGATGGAAATGAGAGATACATTGAGAAGAGTGGCTGGATACAAACCAGTTGGAGTGGTGGTTTCAACTCTAAACATGTTTCCAAAGATGAAGATTTTTCCAAAGATGAAGCAATAAAAATGGTTTGAACTACTGACAATGTTTCCGAAGATGAAAGCAATGAAGACGAAGAGAAGTAAAAAAATACAATAAAAATATAACAATTAAAAGTTTTCCTTTTTCTTATCTTACTACTTAAACTTTTTATCTCATGTTATATTAAGGAAGAATGGCAGCAAGACGAACAAAAAGAGGAATCGACATCGCACCACCACTTGATCCAAATGCGGGTATACCAAAACGTAAGAAACGTAAGAAGGTTGTTATCAAAAGAAAACGAGCTACAAAACCAGCTAAAAAACCAGCTACAAAACCAGCTACAAAACCAGCTACAAAACCAAGAAAGAAAACAAACAATGTTAATTTCATAGTTCAAGACCTAACAGAAAATACTGTTGTTCCGAAACGTTATGCTGCTAAACCGAAAGCAGCACAGAAAAAGGACAACCAGGTCTACTATGATCGACATTTTTTTGAAGTGCTACGCAATCAAACCATTCGTCGCATGACGAATGGTTACAGAATAATGTATCCAACCCTTCAAAAATACGACATCATACAACAGTATTTAAAAATAGCACCACCCGAATACGTTGCGAAATTCAAAAACGAAGAAATATATTTTAAACGTCAACAAAAACAACAGACTCCCTTTGTCAATGAAACTGCTGTTCGTGTCGCCAATGCGTTGCGAGCCAATTCCATTGGAACATCGTTTGTGCCGACTGACATTAAGATTGTTATTAATGCGGGTGACACGCCTGGCGCTGCTGCTGTAAATTTCAATGCGAACCACAGTTTTGGCAATGACTTTGGTGTTGATATAGATGGTGAATTTCCACAGCCAGCGGAGGTCTTGCCACCTGTGAACGAGCGAGATAAGGTATATACGTATAATCAAGCAAAGAGCTGGTTCATGGGATCTAAATATTTGATTAAGAAAGGGAATCAATTCGTATCTCCAGCAATGGATACACGCACAGGAAATGTTAGAGGCATACAAAAATTAATGCGAATACTTGACTGTATCAATGGTGATAAGAAAACAAGTCGCGGATTGAGAGAGCCACGTGGTGACGAGAACATCATTGAATGCTTCAGCGGAACACGGGAGGAGATTGAAGCAAAGGTAGAAAAGATTAGAACCGCACCGAACAAAAAAACAAATCTACCACCTGCCAATGGCAACAAAAATATCATTGGAACAATTCAAGCACTGGCAAGAGATTCGACAAAACACTCCAGTCCGTTTCGTCAAATTCTAGGAGAAGAGGTCTTGAACGAGTGGACTAATGCTTTTACACGAGTGATGAATAAATTTAGAAACAAGGAAAAGAAGAAGCGGGAAACGAAGTCGCTGGTAGCAATTGATTGGAAGAAACTAATTGACGTCCAAAAGGACTTAAAGAAACAGTTCCACAAGCTGAAGAAAGACAAGAAGGCGTTGCCTGTGGATGTAATAGATGCCAATATGGATTATGTCCTGTGGTCGCTCTACACTCTTCAACCACCAAGACGTGACGACTATGGCTGGTGTCGCATTTTAAAACCAGACCAAACTCTTACCAATATCTTGGGTAACGGTCGTGTTTTAAATGGAGAACGAAAAGATGAGAATGGTGTGATTACTCAATCGGCTGAACGATACAAAGACACGGCGTATCCAAAAAAGGGTATATTGAACTACTACAGTTTGAAACAGAAGACATTCCTCTTCCAGCTGTATAAAACTGCTACCAAATACGGTCAACGTATGTTTAAACTCAATGAACTCATCAATCCATTGGGTAATGGCAAGGAGCTGGCAAAGGTTTTAAAAGAGAGCTACAATTATTACCCACGAACATGGATCTTTGAAAAGGTGAAACTGAATCGTCGCACCAACAAACTACAAGGCACAGTGAGAAAAAAACTATCCCAAGATATAATTCGAATAGCAAAGCACTACAATATCACAAATCCATCGGGTAAATTGGGAGTGAATATGTTTCGTCACAGTTACATCACTCATTTGTATGAAGAGAAAAAGATTAATATGAATCAGAAATTTCAACTTGCGGCACTGATGCTTCATAACCAAACAACAGCTGAATCAACCTATCTCTATGTTCTTGACAAAAACAAAACGATTGACGAGATTGTGGAAGAGAACGACGAAGCAGATATTGGTATAGCTTTGTAAATAATATAATCTTACTGTATATGAAATGAATGCGACTATTATCAATGATTACGAAGGTTACACATATTCAACTTGGGTTTTAGGTGGTTTGCTGTTAATCAGCGAGGTATTGCCATTGCTAAAAAACAACAGCAACGGAGTGCTACATACATTACTGTGTCTGGTTAAAGGTAGCAAATGTGTAGCAGCCAAATTGGAGGAAGCAATAGAAGTAAGAATAGATTTACCTAGAGTGTAATTCTACAATGTGGTAGTTGTTGGAGAGGTCTTCGTTTCCAAACTTTGCTGGGCCTCGTGGATTGGTTCTTTTACCTGTGAAACAGGTGCTACATGTTCGTAGAGGTGGGCGCGGTGATGTTTTAGGACATGCCGTTTGCCCTCCTTCGTGCGAGCCCAATAGTGGTGTCTTGCGTTTTGATGTAATTTGCGTGGCATTATAAATTATACAAAGATTTTAAACTTTTGAAATCAACATTTCTACTTGTGCTTTTATTAGTGCTAATTCGTTTTCTAAAGTTGCTACTTTTTGTTGAAGAACAATCTGATTTTTATCAATCTGTTGTGTTGCGCTAAAATTGACTGTAAATAATTTAGATTTGCTTAAAATATGAAAATCATCTACCCATTTACCATAAACATAAACAGTTTCATCATATTTTGTATCGCAGGTAAATTTACCATCTTCGTCTTTTTCTAATTCAACAGTTTCCACTTCATCGCCATTTAACATTTTAAACTTGTATTTATTACCAGACAAACCATCAACGGCAAATTTATATTTTATGATTGGGGTGTTGTCTTCGTCTGTAATAGCAAACGGTTCAAATGTTACTTCAGCTTCGCGCATTTCATCTGGTAAATAATCACCTTGTATCTGAACTGCCATAGGTATTACTTCCTTTACTTGCTGTGAAATGAATCCAATAGTTTGTCCCTCGCTATAGTTCTGTTTGTCAATATAATCGTAATACATCACATCTATTGCTCTTAATTGTTGTAGTGCTAAATCATCATCAACTTCTACGATATTCTGTTTGACTCTTCTATCAGAAGTTACATGAATACCAGAATTACCAGAGAACCACACAGTTCCTTCTACTTTAAGTCCCAGATTTCTGCCAGCCGCACTTGCGTATCCTGCGCCGTGTCCGCCATTATACCAATAACCTGCGCCTCCTGCTGTATATACCGATGATGTTGTGCTGATATGAAGCGAACATACTGCTGTTGTATTACCAAGTTGTAACCGTGTGCTTGCGGGGTTAAATTTGAATAGAGTGGAATAATAAACAACACCATTATTAGAAGTTGTTGTCAATCCTACATTAAAATTATAACTACTCCCTGTATAATTTGTTTTAGAAACACCTTTTTTGGCATTGTTAGTAGTGATATTGCCTGATTGTGTTGATGAAATACCTTGTTTAGCATTATTTGTCGCAATATTTGATTCCATAGAATCCAAATTTACTGCTTGTGTCACAGTTATTCTGTCAGTTTTTAATTTCATCAATGCCTGTTCTATCACTTGACCTCCCACAACACTATTTGTAGAAGCAAGTTGTGTTGCCGTAGCACCAATAGACGTTGCTTGTGCTCCTGATATTGTTGTGGTATTACCAGCAAGCGCAGTTGATGAGCTAGTTCCAAGTTGTAATAAACTGGTATTGCCAGCAAGCGCAGTTGATGAACTTGTTCCAAGTGCTAATAAACTGGTATTGCCAGCAAGCGCTGTTGATGAGCTAGTTCCCAGTTGTAATAAACTGGTATTGCCAGCAAGTGCTGTTGATGAGCTAGTTCCAAGTTGTAATAAACTGGTATTGCCAGCAAGTGCTGTTGATGAGCTTGTTCCCAGTGCTAATAAACTGGTATTGCCAGCAAGTGCTGTAGATGAGCTTGTTCCTAATGCTAATAAACTGGTATTGCCAGCTAGCGCAGTTGATGAACTTGTTCCCAGTGCTAAAGTGGATAATGTGCCATTTACATTAGGTAAATTTATAAATACCTCCGCTTCTCCCGATGAATGACTTGGAGCGACCAGATATGTGTATTGTTCTTCACTCAAATTACCACCTGTTCTCATTTTAAAATAACCATCGCTAGAAGCACCACCACCACCGACAGTCGTAATTTTACTGCCACCACCGAAATTATTGGAAGCATTTGTTTTTGCGCCATTGGTGTAATAATCGTTTGCTCTTGTTTCAATCGTATCCAAGTTGACTGCTTGGGAAACAGCTATGTTTGAAAGTTTTGCCAAATCGGTTGTTGTTACTGAACTGGTGACAATACCTCCACCGTTGCTGGATACAAAAACTTTGCTCGCAGTGTGTCCTGTGATCGACAATTTATTTGTGGTTAAGGCATCTAATTCTGCGTCTAAAGAAGCGTAGCCGTTGGCACTGGTAACAGCAGAGGCTGCGACTGAACCAGCACCTAATGCTAAATTTTGAACGGTTTTGTTGTGAAAATTAATCGTGTTGCCACCACTAAACGTTATTGTATCGTTGCCATTCACATCTTTTAGTTGGCTTGTTCGTATGAGTGGTGCTTTGACATAGCCTCCACTTGTCAAATCAATATTCATGTTGGTGAGTTTGATATCGTTCTCTCCTAATACACCACTGGTTTCTATGTCTATATGTTCTGTGATTCTATCGTCTTTGTTACTCAAATATATAGAATCAGCATTTACAATGTGTTGAACGTTGTGTGACGACATCTAATTATACTATTGTAAGATAAAAACTTTTCAATGTAAATTTTAAAATTTGTCTAAAATTTACAAACTATACAACCTCTTGTTTCCCTCTTATCGTATCTTAATTGTCGTTCTAACCTTTTTCTGTCCGTAGGGTAGCAACACGGGCGGTTCTGCGTCTGGATTCTTAATTGTAGATATTTGGCCTTTGTTCTTCTTTAATTCAAACTGGGGTTTGATAATAGCTCCGTCACCTGCCACTTTACGATTGCTAAAATCGGGGTCACCTCCCGCATTTGTGCCAGCAACTTCACTGTTATTGCCAGCTCCTTCAGCAAACGGATTGTATACCAATGGACGTTCTCCCTGATATTCAAAGTTATCCAGTCGTTTGCTCTCCTTGCCTGACAAGTTCACCTGTTCTTCTTTGTGTTTCACTTGTTCGAATTGCGTTCTTGTCATTACACTGCCATCTTTTCCAAACCGACTGTTTTTCGTTTTCAAACTAAACCGACCTGGAAAATCTTGCTGTTTCGCCGTGTCTGGCAAAACTCCTTTAATACCGTATCTTCTTGTGGTAAATAATCCAATCTTACCACCGTTTTCACCTCTGCTAATTGTATCCTCGAGAGTGTTTGAGCCAATTCTTACTTTTGTATGGTTTCTTTTCATCGTTTATAATGTTATGAAAGATAAAAAAATTACAATTTAGTAGGCAATGATTCCTTTCAACACATTCTGTGATTTGTGTTGCGTGTCCGTCAATTCAATGAAGCCAATCACAGCTTCTCTCAGATCGTGCGGAATTGCCATCATTGCTAGACCAGTTTCTCGATGGTAATGTGGTATAAATTTGAGGTGCGGGTTATCTGTTTGTGTGTAGATGGTTGTATCCAGAAACTGCGACGGTGTGGCGGAATAGTAGATGCCCTCCGCATCTTTGATCGCATCCATTCCCTGTGTCATTTGGCTTGTTGTTTTGACAGTTGAACCTGTCAAGGCTTGGTTGTAAGTTTCAATGGTTAACATCTCGTCGTAATTGGCGAGTGAATGTTTATTCAAATGGATGAACCCCATCGTTTTCATTGCTCCCAATGCTGCCGACGTCAATGTTTGCCAATCCACACTCTCTGCTAAATAAGCCAGTGCCGATGCGGTTATAACAGCATTCATACCAAAGGTTGCCAAACCAAGACCAGAAAAATTAAATATACTATCTGCCTGAACCATGTCATCCATTTCACTCATTGAATCGCCGTTTATTACAATGGCTCTGCCAACGTGAAAGTATCCCACTGCTGTCGGCGGCAAAAGACTCACTGGATCATTAATGTCAGCTACACGAAAACTTGTCAATTGACTGGCAACTATTTCAGCTGATTTTTTGTCGAAACCACGCGGTGAACCAAAGTTGTAGTTGACACATCGACGTTCGCCATACTGTGAGTTTATCTCGTATCCCAGCAACACTGATGGAACAGCACCGTAGCTGTGGCCTGTAGAATAGATGAGAGTGTCTTCGTTCAAATGGGCTTCAATAAAGTTCCACACTTCAGCCTTTGTTTTTTGATAGAAATTCAAAAAGCCACTATGAACCAACAGTGAATCAAACTCTGTTTGCTGAATGTTAATGTCGTTCACCAAATCTGCCATAAACAGATCGGGTCTACTTGCGACTCTTCCAAAGTCAGTGCCGCGATAAACAATGCTAATCACGTTGTCGGTGCTTGAATAATACATTCTCCCTTGCGCTGTTGCTCCAAAATTCTCATTACCCATTGTTACAGCAATGTCGTATTCAAGCACATCGCTTGATGGAAAGTAGGAATTCTCTTCCAACGGCACGTATGAGTGGACGCAAATGTGAAGTAGACTTTTGGCAATTTTCACATCAAATGCGATGTTGGAGTCAAACTCGTTGTCTTTTTTCAGCTCCATGTCAAACATTTCCTCTGTTGAACCGAGCAACCTTCGGTTTGGAACGCGTCGTTTCGGTTTCTCTGGTGGTAGCGGTTTGGGTGGTTGGGGTGGTTTGTTGGGATCTACTTTGGGTGGTCTAAACGGTGGTTTGGGTGGGTAGCGGGGTGTGCGTTTGATGTCACTCGACGGGTCAATGAATTTATTATAATCGCCATCGTCACCGCCATGATATTGAGGTGGGGTGGAGGTTGTTTCATCAACAACATGCGTCGTTCTTCGTTTATTCACTTCCCATTTCTGTTGATTGGCACGTGCTTCTGTAATATCACTTTCCATCAAACTCTTTCTGTGTTGAATGTATTGACCCACCCAAAATGGCAACTTCAATTCAGTGCCAACTTCTTTGTGTAATCCTTTGGGATTATAGCCCATTTCAACATCTTGCGTTGTGTATACTTTTTGACTGTTACGTTGTCGCGTATCCAATGATCGCCACTCTGTGGTTCTTTGCTGCTCCAGTTGCTTGACTCCGCCCAATCCAGCACCAAGCGGCAATGTTTTTAAAATCTTTTCCATTTTCATATATTTTTTGTTGATTGCTTGCTTGCCTTTCGTAAATTCTTGGTTGATAAAATAGTTACGTTTACGATTCAAATCATTCGTTGCTTGCTGTAGTTTCTGTTTGTAACCTGGCACAAGCTTGGCTTGATCCATGAAATGCTGCTTCAATCGGTTGTCGGGTGTCCCCAAAATTGCCGCTACTTTTTTGTCTTGGGACTGCTCCCCGTAAAACCCAGAGTATTGCTTCAAAATAAAATCTTGCCTCTGCTTGTTTTCCATCACCGCATCATACATTGCTTTCATGTTGTCCGCTGGGTGAAAACCATTCTTGACCCCACTCGTGCCGTTTCTCACTCGCTCCAAGCCTTCGTAGATGCGGGTCTTCATTCTGACATTGGACTCATTGAATTGGGCCAACAGCACACTCTTTTGAATGCCTTTCGCATTATGAATCTGTTTGTTTTGGTGTTCGTAAATTTGACTCATCATTGCGTTCTCAATCTTGTTGTTGACTTCGGTATACGTGTATTTGTTTTGAGTGTGCCCGCCACTGTCTTGCGCCAAATAATCACTTTCGTATTTAAATTCAGGCAATTGCCTTCCATTACCTAGCACCATTTTATCGGGATTCGAACTGGAGAGAATATATTTGTAATACATTTTTGTATAGTTGTTATTGACTTGCGTTGTCTTGTTTAAGGTGGTTGCTAAATCAGTGTTGGTTTTACCCATTTTTAAAAACGTATCCACATATTTGTCGCCTTCGTTTGTATACAACGTGTTTAATCGTTGGTCTTCCATGATATGGGTCACAATGTCATACACCATAAAACCAACACCAACCACTGCCAATACATTCATGCCTGCTGCTAACATTGCGTATCGTCCTGCTGTCAGGGCAGCTGCTTCAGCGACTCCTTCAATTCCTTCCATTGCGATTATACCCGCTTCTGTGGTTGTATCAATGGATACCCCATTAACTACAGCTGTTGCTCCATCCATACTTACTTCGACAGAGTCCAAAGCACCAAACCCAATAGCATCTGAAAAATTCACACCACCTTCACCGTCAATTTTCAAACCATCAAAAGCATTTGTAAATTCACTGTCGAGAGCTGTTCGTTCGTCCAGAGGTATATCTTCCCAAGTTCCGTTGTTTACATCTACCTCTGCGGGTTGTTCTATAGACCTCCCTCTCGTTTGGTTGTCTTTCACAAAGTGTTCCTTGTAATTATCCGCCCAATTTTTAAACATGTCTTTGTCAGCTTGATCGAATCTTGCTTTATCTCCAGCCGCTTCAGGATCTAATGAGCTGGTTTCTTTTATGTAGGCAAGTTCGTCATCTCTCAATCCCCTTCCCAACTCTTCCTCCAATGTGTCTATGTCAAAAACATCCCTCGTTGCTTGCTCGTCTAACAGCTTTTCCAGCTCCTTCGCTTGTGTTGAGAATGTTCTGAAACTGTCTAATGCTTCTGGTTCAAAAAGATCATACTGGGCTTCTGTCAAACCATATTCGTCTTCAAGATCACCGAAAAAGGTTTTAAAATTATTTGCCATGTCAGGATTCAACTCTTCAAATGCTTTCCAGTCTTCTTGGCTCATTCCTGGACTTGTTTTCATGTCTGTCAGTTCAATACTCATTTATACTAATGGGAAGATAATAAAAAAACTAAAGATATATTTAAAACAATCTAAAAGAATATTTAGTATTAGTATATACAGATGGTTAAAAATCGCACACAAGCTCAAACAGAAAAGCACAGAGAATACATGAAAAAATACTATCAAAACAACAAGGACAAGAGAGAGAGAAACAAAGCGGCAACTATCAAACGTGGCCTCGTGAAAGTGCCCTGCTCCACCTGTAATAAAATGATTACAAGAATGAATTTGAAGCGACACGTTCGTTCCATTCATGAAAAGAAAAAACTAATTATTATTGAAACTGAATAATAATAAGTTACAGAGCATTAAACTTACGAAGAAAGGGAGGTAGTAATTTTGCCTGATGCGGAACTCACACTGTTGAGTTGCGGACATATCATAGCCACGTGTAGATTGTGAATTTGTGCCAATACAGCAGTAGTAGCACTGGTGGTGACTTCCACTTTCAATTGATTCAATTCACGGGCTGAAATCATACCAGTAAAGCACGACAAATCCTTCACCAATGTTAAATCAAAGCAGTAAATGTTGCGCGTATGGGTGTGTTGGGTGTCAAAGTAATTGCCTACTGCGTTGTGGGACGAGCCTGAACCCATATCCAATCCCATACACAGCCCCATGAACTTCGCATCTACCGAAAGCACCTCTTGGCCGTTGGCACTAATCTTAATTGTTTCAAGTTCTAAATACTTTCCTACAGCTTCAGTATTGGCAACAGCAGCAGCAGGATTGACTGTGTTCTCTACAGCAATGTATAATTTTGCGATACTACGATTGGTTGTGATTACATGTGAAGCTACTCTAGAAAGACCAGCAGTTGGTGTAAAGCTGGTATTTTCACAGATACTATCGTATTCCACACTGACAAGGTTGTCCTCCGAGTAATTTGCTTGGATACATTTCTGTTCCTCTGCGGAATCTAACATTCGGAAGACTTGAATCAGTTCCATTGACGTCATAGTCAAATCAACTGGAACAGAGGGATCGGCATGCGACCCAAAATATTGACTCTTTCCAGCTGTGCGAATGCGAATATTTATTGGCTCTAAAAAAGATGTGTTGAGAAAATTCGCAGGTGTATCAAAGCAAGACAGACCGAGTGGGACATAGAATGTTTTGGAAGCACCATCAGCTATCGTTATTTCACCAGCAGTTAATCCATAGGCCTGCTCCAGATTCTTTTTGCGTCCATATGGCGCATCTGACATTCTTGCGGCACGTGAAAACGGGGTGGAATGTGAAATGATTTTACCTTGCGTCATCAACGAGATTTCCTCCAGCAAGAGATTGCCTATCAGACCGTTTGCGTAAGCATTCGCACCAGAGCTATTTCGTATTGTGTATTTAATGAATGCCGATTCAAGGAAACCTGACTTTAGCACTTGAAAATCTATGTTCTGTGAAAATCCGATATTGGAGGTTTGACTGGTGGAAACAATGCGAGCGTGCGCGGGCACAGCACTTGATGTGAGCTGTCCTTTGTTCCCGTAGCTATAAATAAATGGATTGGTAATTGAGGACACCGCATTGGTGGCGCTAATCAAAGCACTAGAAGCATTGGAATTTAAAATTGCTGACGACATTTATATATATTACTAAATATTATTAACTAATCTATACTACGACATTCACCCTCCTGAAAAACTATTTGAATTGGACTTGTTGTATGGCTAAATGGATTATATGGATAGAGTAATTTGTGGATTTGAAAATCACTGGTTGTTTTTTTTCTTCTTCTAGTGTAATCTCGTTTTTTTGCTAAATATTCCCATCGATACTTACTGTTTTTCATTTTTGCCTTGTATTTCTTCTTTGCTTTCATCTTGATTGCTTCTTGGTTTTGAGAATAATAGTATCGGTCTTTTGTTAACGAATTCATCTTGATATAATATAACACAAATACTTTTAATTACAGATGTTTATTGAATTGTCTTGGGAGAGATTGTTTAGGTGTTAGCTTCAACATTTGTGAGCTTTTGCTCTAATTTTTATATTTTTTGGCATTACTGATTTGACATTGGACCGATTCAAAATGTAACGATTGGGTGGGTGCTGCGGTATTCTAATACGACTTGTTCTAATGTGTCCTGTTGGTTGCGCGTGTCTTTGTAAATTTTCACCTTCTGGCATGATTGCCCCTGTTGCGTGCTTCACTCCGCCTAAGTTATAGTGAATGTCTTCCACTTTCATTTTTTGTTGCTGGCTGCCAATCTGTCGCACAGTGCTGCCTCTTGCCATCGGCACTTGTGGCACAAGCATTCCTTGAAGTTGGTTCATGGAGATACCCAACAGTGCTGGATCTATGATGACCCCCAATTTGACTCCTCTTCTGCCCGAGTAGTATTGAATTACTTCCTCCTCCAATTTGCGATGGACTTCTCGCAATTTATCCAATTTAGATTTCACAGACAATTTTTTACATTCTTCTTTCAATCGTTTGAACGATTTGGTTTTGATGTCGTCCGAGTAGATGCGAATGAATGCTTTTATCTCCTCATACAGCCGTCGTGCCGAATACCGCATGCGATTTCGTTCCATTGAAACTCGTTCTGCTGCGGGTGATGTGCCACCCAAAGTGTCACCTAATCCTGATTCCTTTTCTACTTCGTAACGTGGCTCAATTTCTTGTGCTTCTGGTGGTTCAGGTGCGCCTGGTAGATCAGGGTATCCTGTTGTTCCTCCATCACCTGGACCGCCTGGAGGAGGAGGAGGCGGAGGGCCACGAGGCGGACCACCACCACCATCACTGTCATCACTGTCATCTGACTCTTCTCTTATACGACGGTAATGGTGACGGTTCTTGTCTCTGTCTTTTCTATTGGAAGCTGATTGTTTCATCCCACTAATATTATTATCGGAACTAAATTCACTGCTGCTTTTTGTTTCTCCCTTGCCGCTGCCTTTGCTATATTCTTGTATATGTTGTGGTGCGTCTTTCGTAACAACATAATTTACAGGACCAACTTGTTCGGGTGTTCCGTCGTGATTCAGAGCTTTAGCTTTGACTACTTTCTCTTTCTGACTGCTTTGTTGGTTGTTGGGTTCTTGGTCTTCTTTTCTCATCTCTCCTTTCTTGTTGACAGCATATTTAGATGGTGGTGTTGGTTTCGGTTTCGGTCTATGTTTCAGTTGTATTGTTGCTGCGTTCTCTGCTTCGTTGGGGCTATCGCTCAGAACACCTTTACCTTTGAGATACATCTCCTTATCTCCTTTACCTCGCAATGATTTTTTAGGTGTTATTTTTACATTGTTCGGTGTCTTTTTAGTCGCTTGTGCTTTTTCATAAATGTATGTTTCTGTTGCTACTGCTGCTCCTGCTGCGCCAGCCAAATTGGCTGGACTGGCAGCCATATTGGCTGCCGCAACTGGATTCATGAGTTTTCTTGCTTTTCGTTGCTTCTGTAGATGATTGAACGTTTTCTTTCTTGCTTCTTCATTCAATCTTGTTAATTTAGAATGCTCGTCATTTTTAAATATCTTTTTTCGCTTGTCGACTTCTAATAAATACTTTTCAAACTTTGGAATAGAAATCTGTGGTCGTCCACTGCCTTTGACTTTGACATCTTGTTTCAATGAGTTAGCAAACTTCTTTAATATTGGGTCATAATATTCTCCTGATTTAGACAAAACACCTGTGCTCTTCTTAACAAATTCTTTCATTTCGTTGTCCGTTGCTTTCCCAGCTTTTCTACTCTTTGACATTTTTATATAACGCAAGATTAAAATAAATCGTTTTGTGGTAATTTTATTTTCTAAATGGGTATTATAAATGCCTACATTATATATCTCGGTCAAACCAAATGCGAACAACGGAATCAACAAAATACTCTTAAGCAACCCCCTCCGAAGTCAAAAAATGAAACTTTTGACAGCTGTCATTAATAAGCAAGGTGCTGGTTACAATCACTCTAAAGTTCATATACGTATCCCATTTTTATCAAGCAACCAGTTCAACAGTGGAGAGAAGACAGGTTATTTAACATTAAGCACCGAGAAAAGCACAAAAGCTATTGAAGTCATTAATTTCGGTTCAGGCCTAGATTTGCCCTGCGATCATGTGAGCGAAGTATTCGAATGCCAGTTGTTAGACGAAAATTCACAGGGCATCACCAGCAATACACACTTCACCTCTGTTGATCTATATTTTAGCTACGAAACTTCTTCTCTCTTTTAATTTTTTTTATCTCACTCAATAGTAAAAACATGAATCACTCACAAGGTATGAAAAGCAAGAATACATATAACCCAAGACAACCTCCTGCTGTCAACTCATCATCGATTCGAGCCAACATGAATGCGGGAATCACCGAGTTGAATATGGGTGGGGATATTGCTGCTAAAAAAGCAAAGCGACGCTCTGCTCGTATTGAAGCAAGCAACGAAGATGAAAAAACTGTAGTCCAAAAAAGGAAATCAAAGAAGACGAAGAAACACAAAGCACCAGCGACAGCGACAGCACCAGCGACAGCAACAGCGCAATGTGGTTTTCAACAGTTTGACCCACTGACTGTGGATAAGAATGCGTTTATGATAGTGATCGCATCACGTCGATCGGGCAAGAGCCATTTGATTACCCACATGTTGAATGAATATACTAAAAAGAACAAAGTTGATGGTATTTTCTTGTTTTCAAAAACCAATGCGGGGTTTGACGGTATCCCAAGCACATACCGTTACCAGGACTTGGATATTTTGCCACAAATTGTAGATACACAACTGAAAGTTAAAAAACACAATGTAAAAGCCAAAAAGAAAGACATTATTAACAGCAACATAATTATTATTTTAGACGATATGATTGGCGAAGGCGGTATGTCTCAAGCAATGCGAACCAACAAGATGCTTAATAAATTGGCAGTGAATGGCAGGCATCTGTCGCATGGAGAGCATTCAAATATGATGGTGATTATGATAAGTCAAGTCTTCACCGCAATATCACCAACCATCCGCTTAAATACCGATTTTCTTTTGACAACCAAATTAACAGCAAGGCGGGAGCGTGAGAATATAGTCAATAGCTTCTTATCTCTAAACAGCGGTCGCAAGGCGTTGGCGGAAAGTTACGAATGCTTTGATTCAATTGTCAATGCTGCCGATTTCCAATTTATAGCCATCGCAACTACCAAGCCCAACAAAACAAAGTTCAGCGATTACATCTTTACATATAAAGCACCTGCCAAGTTGAAGGAGAAGAAGCTCACAGGCAAAGCCGCCGATTGGAAATATAACAAACGAAAAATTGTTTTTTAACTGAATATCAAATAATCTATTACATCTTTTAATGATTGAATAGATTATTTAGTGTATTACGGGGACAAAAGGACAATGGGGACAACCATTTCATAAACTATTTTTATTTTGAAAATAATTATATTAAATATTGTATTTGAAATAAGTTTATAAAATAGTTGTCCCCATTGTCCTTTTGTCCCGTTTTTGTCCCTGTAGGTCTTTTTTTTACGCTAATTTCCATTTCAATCCACTTATACAACCCCTATTGCCATCCTTTTTTTTACGACAATCATATTTATACCCACGTTTTTCGAATTCTCCTTTAACAGTGCGCCAGTCAACATTGTCAGGCAACAATTCCAAGTTCTTCACAAAGAGAGTCAGCTCATTTTTTGAAATGAAATCACTCGCTCCACCAACCTCAAAGTATTCGTCAAAGATTTCGCTCCACACATCATTGCTTTCCAGGCTCTCCGCAAATGCTTTTTTGAAGCTGTCAGGTAATTTCAAGCCATCCTTGTAGTAAGTCTTTGAGTAGGGAGCTAACAGATGAAACAGAGCCAGGCAATTTGCTTTGTCTTCAAACATTGTTTCAATAGTGTTGTCCTGTAAGTAAATGTGTTTTGCTGGATTCACTTCCAATTCATTCTTTACAAACTTCGCAATCATATCACATATATTGCCTCGAAGTTTCATAGCCGCATCGTTGCTGGCATTCAATTCGTTGTTTGTTGATCCTTCAAATTGCCATTGGAGTTTCATCTCAATTTGCTCGTGATACAAAGGACAGACTGACACAATTGTTGAACCAATAACCGATTTAAACCTTTCAACATCAAGGGTTTTTTTCCCAAACTCCTCCGCAAAGACAAGACGAGTTGGTGTATTTGCCAATGCTGACAGTGCCTTGTCAAAATTGGAGTTATTTTTGTCAAATAAGTTCTCTGAAACTCTTTTTACATATATCGGAAAAGCCCACTTCATCATGAAGGAAAGTATCGACTTGCCGTTGTCCCCTGTAGCACCGTAGAAAAGCATGAAGGCTTTCTCAATATTACCTGTAAGACACAAGCCACGCCAAGCTAACACACCATCTCGATCCGATTTTTTTGGCACTGCCATTTCAATTAGTTTGGATAAGGCAGCAATTTTTGGTTCATCTCTTGTTGGTGTGTAGTTGTATTTTAAATATTCTGTTATATACATTTTTCTGGTTCTTTCCTCCAGCAAACCAGTCTTCAAGTTAAAAGCACCGTTTTTGAATTGAAAGTAGTGTTTTGTGCTGTCTTCTAAGTTGAACTGAATATCAGCTTTAATATCTGCTTCTGTCAACAGGTGGTTGATAATCCAAGTGGTGACCTTGTTTAAAAACGTGTGTGTCTTAAATTTATTTAATCCTTTTCCAAGTTTTGTCAGCTCTTTGTCGTCGTTGTTGTTATCCTTCCATTTTTGAAAACGTATCTTATAAATTTGTTGTATTTTCTTGGATACAATTGTGTAGATGATTGGTTGACAAATATTTTTTCCTGTTTTCCAAGTATTATCCGCTTCGTCAAAATGGCACAGTTTTCGACTGCTCGTCTCTACCTTTGTAAGGCAATGGAAGTCTTGTTTGTAGCACTCCAAGAAATAATTGCCAATTGCGTCTTCATTAACTTCGAGAGAGCTAATAGGAACAAACTTCTTACAAAATTTATCGAAACTATACAAGTCATCGATGTCGGGGTTGAAACTGTCCCAAGCTTTACGAACCCATGCTTCTCCATCGTAGTTGGCACGTTTTGAAACTTCGTGAACTATGTTATACACGTCTTCGTCTTGCGAAGAAGCGCATGCTCGTATGATGCCCGCCCATTTTTGAACGTTATGAATGTCCTCATCGGTAAAGTTCATTAAGTTTTCTTTTACAACATGTAGGTCGTAAGTTCTTGTATTCTTTTTAGTGTCTTTGATTTTAAATTTCTTCTTTAATTTTGGAACTTTTTGATTCTTGTTTGATCGATTCTTCTTTTTATTTGAAATAGCAATGTTAAAATCAACTATCTTTGGATTGTAACATGTTGGTCGGTCGGGATTGAAAATAATATCCTCCATTGGCGACCACCCCCACAACCCATTCAAATATTCAACTCCTTCGCTTCCTTTGTGATCTATTCCATATTTCTTGTCAAAGTTTTGTTTGGTTCGTTTTGGTGTTGCTGGAACATCACCTTTATCGACAAAGATGTGTCGTCCAAACGATTTAGTGGAACTTTTTTTGTAGGGGTTGGTTTTCAACAGAGTAATGAAAGGATTTTCAGCTCCATCAACAGGTTCTAAAATACAATCGACATCGACAACCCGAACATTTGTTGTATCGTAGGCAATGGTGTTGTAGTTGTTGGGATTGCCATTCTCATAACGAGCCCACCGATTCTTCATCAACTCCTTCTTGTCGAAATCATTGGTAGAAGCATAATCAGCAAGTGGTCCATCTTGTTTTTTAGTTGCGATAACTTTTGTCATTTTAAATTTTCCATCTGCTAAACGTTTTTGAGTTGGTTTGTGTGTTACACGAATTGGAAAATTGGCAATACCTTTCATATCAAGCCAATCTTTGAAATTTTGGCATTTTCCTTCAGCCTTTGTAGCCGCTGCTTCTTCTGCTAAATTAATGTTCTTTTTTTTACTATGTGTGTTTGTCATCTTTGTGTTATACTATATTATAAGAAAGATTGTTTAAATCAATTTTTTTGAATATTTAGGCAAATTGAGAGTGTCAATTGTAATTTCCGATATTCCATAACGATGGCTTCTCTCGTATCAAACGAAACCACTCCGACACTGATTGAAGACCCAGACGTTCCTCAAAATGCTACCGCAACGATCGCAAAGACCACCACAACGACCACCGCAACTAGCAAAACCACTGTCAACGTAGAAGGAAAAGAAATAAATAGTAAATTGATTGCTTCATTCAATTTAATTCTGAACGAAGCCAAAGGCGATTATGGATATGAAGCAGCGGCGAATTCTTTCCAATTAAGTTGTGAGGAATGGAATGTTTGGTGTGATGACGAAAAACACTGGAATTTAGAAGGGAAACTGATTTTGCCATATAGCCGCCATTACCAAGCACCATTTTATCGTGGTTCCCCTAGCGATTACGAACCAAGACAACGATGCTGTAGCGATTACGAAGCCTGTCTATGTGACTGGCGTCTTCTTCAACAGGCATGTGACAGAAGAGGAGAAATTGATGAAATGAGAAAATGTGCTATGAAAGAATTGTTTGGAGATAGAAATGATCGCTTGTTTTGGGTCACATTCGAGAATGTGACAAGAGCAGATATCACCTTCTACATGGAACATGAGGAAGAATTACCGTCAGGCAAAATATGGCATCAAATATGGCATGAAAAAAATTGTTTCCAAAATTTGGGGTTGAATGCCATGAAGAAAAAAATCATAAAGAGAAAAGAAGAAGAATGTGGCATTCGAATGGACGGTTCTAAGAATTTTCGATCTTTTGTTATGAAGGTTAAAATTCACATCAAAAAATTTAACAAAGAAGAATTGTCTCGTGATGAACTGGCAGCTCAATTTTTTGATGTTAAAGGTGAAATAGACATCATGGGGGAACCATCACCACCTTTACCACCACGTAAAATTCAATGGTTGGACGACGATGAGTTAGAGCTTGAAGACATAAGAAGAGATAGAGAAGCCATTGCTGAAAATTATTACAAAGCACATCCAGAAGAAGTGCGTGTAACTTTGAGACCAGTGTCACCAGTAAGAAAAGGAGAAGGAGATTATTGAGTAGCGGGACAAAAGGACAATGGGGACAATAGAAATAGAAACTATTTCTATTTCTCTATTTAATAGATATAAAAATCAAAATAAAAATAGTTTATAAAATGACTGTCCTGACTGTCCTTTTGTCCTTTTCGTC
>Ga0209279_10000790_pt1 | contig 18903 bp, 22 predicted proteins | sample CoawatmetaG00DNA_3_FD_187508 | JGI IMG/M metagenome (GOLD analysis project Ga0209279, IMG submission 187508) | Marine microbial communities from the West Antarctic Peninsula - Coastal water metaG006-DNA (SPAdes) (version 2) | ecosystem: Environmental > Aquatic > Marine > Coastal ... | reverse complement strand
CTCTATCACCATTCTTCCAATTACCTAACTTTGAATCGAAACAAGAATTAATATTTTTCCCATCTAGTATTTTTCTAGATGATAAAGATTTTGTAAATATATCATATAATGTAGGTGATAATAGATCATATTTCGTTAAATTACATTTAAATCTTGTTAAATTATCACTTTATGATAAAAAAAGTATTGATTTCCAAGTGAATCATAATATTAATCCAAATTATTATTTAGAATTAATTAGAAATGTTCGGAAGTTATTAGGATATTCTATTTCAAAAAAAGAATATTATAAATTTAAAAATGTTGATAAGACATTAAAGACTAGTAGAAAAACTGGTAAGAAAAGGAAAACTATAAAGAAATGATTATAGTTCTCTAGCCGATGGATCTATTTCATCCGACCAATTAGGAGTCCATAAATAAGGTATCACATTTGCTTTACCAGGATAATAACTCTCAAATATTTTTCGATAAAAATAACTCTCTTTTAGTAAAGGTGTATTTATTTTATATTTTTGTTTATTTATATTAAATTCTTCATTTGTTACTAATTCATCAACATATTCTTTGATGATTATATGCCATGACCTTCTCTCTGACGAACAACCATCAGAAAACGCTTCTTTAGGTCTCCATAATACTTCATCTGGTATTAGTTTTACTTGTTCGAATGATTTTCTAAGCAGATATTTTTCTATTAATCCATTATCTGAATTATACATTTTTAACTCTGGGTCTATACTCATATAGTATTCTACGAATGACTTATCTAAAAATGGTGTCCTGGCTTCAAGCGACCATTCACTAGAAACACTCCTATCAGATCTAAGTCCATCAAAGAACTGAATATTATCTAATAATTTATTACACTCTCTATTAAATTCATCCTTATTAGGTGCGTTTCTAAGGTATTTATATCCTGATTGTTCATCGCTTCCATCGCCATTAAACAATACAACAATATCAGTATTTTCTTTTATATATTTAGCAACTAAATAATTACCTACACTTGCTCTAACAGTTGTTGTATCATATGATTCAATATTATAGATAACTGTACCTATTGCTTTAAGAAAATCTTCTTCAGAACATTCTATCGTATGATGTTCTGAACCAATATATTCAGAAACTGATTGAGCATATCCTAAATCAGTTGCACCTTTTAAACCTATTGAGAATGTTTGTAATTTGTTTTTAATACCCATATCTCTATAAATATTACATATTATACCACATATTAAACTACTATCTAAACCACCAGATAATAAAGCACCAATAGGTCTATCAGATAATAACCTTTTCTTCACGGCATTAGTTAATTTATTCCTAATATTTGTCAAGATAAATTCTTCTGGTTGTTTATTGTTCTTATCTATAAAATTATTAATATGATATTTTTTTATAATAAATTCTTTATCATTATATTCTAAATATGAGCCAGTATCAAATTGTTTCACATAAACACATTTATCATGAATCGCTTTTAACTCGGATGAAAAAAATAATTCATTTTCTAAAGTATGACCTATAAATAATGGTCTAACACCATATGGATCTCTTGCTACAAATACTTTATTAATATTTTTATCATATAGAACAAATGAAAATACGCCATCCAACATTCTACAGGTTTTTTCAATCCCAAATAATTTATATAAATAAATAATCACTTCACAATCAGAATTAGATTTAGTTTCCATAAAATATTGTGACCGTAGATCATTATGATTATAAATTTCACCATTACAAATCAAATAAATATTATCATTAATAAATGGTTGCATACCATCATCAGATAAATCATTTATAGCTAATCTATGGAATCCCAATACAATATTATCTACATTTATTATTTTAGATGAATCAGGACCTCTATCAGATATTCTATTGAAATTAGTTAATAAATCTTCTTTCGAATATTTCTTACCTAAATAAGCAAAAATACCACACATATATTATATTATTATATGATTATCTTTAATTATTTAACCATATTCATAAAATATGTTTCTAAATTATTCATTACTTTATTAATTAAAGTAATCTCTGGTGTAGTTTTATTATCATATAAAGCAAACGATTCTGTTACTTTTTTCAAATCGTCTTTAACTGTCGATACCATATCATAATCTTTAGCCAATAAATCTTTATCAATGCTATCTGAATTATCAGAATTTCCTGGTTTTTTAAGAACAGCAGGCAAATATGTCCAACTAGATATTGTTGATGGCGGTCCAGGAGCACCAGGTGGACCGGGAGGACCGGTTAATCCTATTTTATTTTTACTAGAATTTTTATTACTATCATTTTTATTACTATCATTATCCGGGTCAGGTTCAGGTTCCGGGTCAGGTTCAGGTTCCGGTTTATCACTTACACATGATCCATTTGATAAATTCCATAATTCACCAGGAGAACACGTAACCCTCGCACAATCAGATTTCGTTTCTGTGGGAGGTTTAAAACACTTATTATAAAAATTTATTCTATTAACTATTACGAATAAAAATATCATCATTATAATAAATACATACACACCATCACCTAGTGTTTTAAATATCATTTTATTAGATTCTAAATGTGTTAATATATAAATAATTATACCTGAAAATATTGTAATATATATGATTAAATATATTATATACCATACACTTACACTTTTTGTATCACCACCTTTAATACATCCATTATATTGTTTAATGAATTCAAAAAACGGTGGGAAAATATTTTTTATAAATTGTATTTTATCTAAACTAACAATTATATAATATATTGTCATAACCGATAATATAGATATATATATTTTTAAATTAACCAACGCTCCCTCATCATGTGTCCCATCAACACTCATTCCAAAACAACCAGCCATATATATATTGTATAATATATTATTTTATTGATCATTTATTTATTGATCATTATATATGACAACACTTACGATAACCTGTACCACCGCCGCCGCCGCCGTGCCAGCCCAACCGCACCAACCTTTAGACTGTGTGCCTACAAATACACCATATCCAAAGATAATACACATTAACAATCCTGAAAGTCCTTTCAAAATGTTATCCCAGGACAAGCCAGGAATAGATCCATTGACCACATAACCCGATCCACTTATTGTCTTATCATCCTGTTCATATGTAGCTCCTCCTAATGCTCTCATCAACATTACTACACTATTTAAAATTACATTTCCCATAAGAATTATTACTGCCCCTTTAAAATAATCATTACCACCCACACCCTGTTTAATATATAATAGTAGAAATGCTGTTAATATTATACTGGTATAATAAAAACCATTAACTTTGAAGTAAGTAATATCACCAATAGGTGTCCATGTTTCTAAGAAATATTTTATTAATGGAGGACGGAAATCTTCTTCTAAACGATTTGATGATTGGGCTGATGCTGAGGCATAAGCGGCAGTGTCCTCTGCTAGGACCTCGGTTTTTTTTTTCTTTGTGATTTCTTTTTTATTTTCGTCATAACATTTTTCATCGTTGTAGTATTCAGCATCACCACCATCCTCATACATACCACATAGATCATCCTTAGTACATATTTCGGTTTTACATTCAATTAAGTCTAATAATTTATCTATTATTTTATATAATGTTAATAATATTAATATTACATAAGCTACATTTAATATGTTAGTTATAATACTTAATAATGTTTGACCAACATATTTTGATCTCAAAATTAAACCGGTGGTCCCAGGATCAGCCCAATTACTTTTAATATTCACATCTATATGCCTTTTTACTTCATCTCCTATAGTTTTTCCTGGAGAAGGTAAAGATGAATGTTTAATATTGGCTGCTACTTCATTAAATGTGAAACTATTTATAGTATTTATACCATAATATTTAATAATTATAATTAATATGAAAGATATGACCCAGAATACAAATGAACTTATAAAATCACTATATAGATTATTGTTTATTAATTCATTACAAGGTTGACTCGCCGATTGATTGATTAATGTATTTGATTGTTGTGTTGTTATATAAAATAATAGTAATAATACTAACACTATATATTTATCATCTAATGACACAGCGGTATTATCAACACAGGCTGATAAAGCATCCATCGTTTTAGTAGACATATATATTTCATTATATAAAAAATAAAAATATTAAATAGCTCCTATATCATCCCATAACTCATTATGAATTTCTCGTGCTGATAAATCGCAACATAACCATATGAAAAATTCTTTAATCTTAATTAAATAATACATTTAATAAAGCTATTTATTATATTTTTATATATATATATAAATGAACTATACCGATAAAGTTACAAGCATTATTGATAAATTAGACTTACCATCGGATATGAAAGGTTATAAAGATATTATTAAATCCAGATTCGTTGAAGAAGTTAAATTTTATGAAAAAAAGCGAGATCATACAAAAAAATATTATAATGTATTTAGATTTATTGTAACTACTGGAAGTATATTATTACCTGCTTTATTATCTGTAGGTCAAATGGATCCTGAAAAATTACCTAGAAATTTTGATCAAATCTCTTATTGGTCTACTTGGTCTATATCATTAATGGTCACTATAAGTAATGGATTCCTTCAACTATTTTCGTTAGATAAAAACTACTTTAATTATTCTTTGGTTGTCGAACAATTAAAAACAGAAGGATGGCAATACTTTGGGTTATCTGGTAAATACGAGGATCATTTAATCCATGATAAAGAATCTTATAAAGATTTCTGTAAAGCGGTAGAAAATATTAAACGGAAACAAATCGAAACAGAATTCCAAGGTAAAGGTAACAATGCAAAAAAGAAAGGTAAACCATTTGATTTCAATGAAGAAATGACATCGTTTTTAAAACAATCACAAGAAACAAAAGAAAAAATTGAAAAAACTGTCAATGGTAAACTAGAAAATATGGAAAATGGAAAAGCATCTGTTGAAATGTCTACTACTGTACCTGATGCTGCTTCTGCTGTGCCTGCTGCTTCTGCTGTGCCTGCTGCTTCTGCTGTGCCTGCTGCTTCTGTGCCTAGTGCTTCTGTGCCTGCTGCTTCTGTGCCTGATGCTGTACCTGATGCTGCTGTCCCTGTTAAACCACTAAAAGATATTACTACGAACAATGACCCGGTTTAGGTCCATTTTTAGCAATCCATCTACAATTAGGTTGGTCTTTACATTTAGGATCCTTATTTTTCTTGAATGTTTTACATTTCCCTGACGATTTATTTTCCGACACAGATTTAGATTCAGATTTATATTTAGATTTAGATTTAGATTTCATAGTTTTTTTATATAATTCTCTTTTAATTATTTCAGGATTATCATCTAAACAACCTACATTTTTAACCCATTTACATCCATCTACTTTACCACAACCAGGAGCGGGCTTTGTTTTTCTATAATTACCACAACGTTTATCATTCATATCAACAGGTTTTATAGCGGGTTTTATGGATTTAACAGAAGGTTTTATTGGAAGAACTTGTTCAGTCTTATCATTTAAACTTATAGAAGGTTTAATAGATTTAATAGATTTAATAGATTTAATAGATTTAATAGGTTTGATAGATATTTCTTTTTTTATATCATCGTCTAAACAACCTACATTTTTGACCCATTTACATCCTTCAACTTTACCACAACCAGGTGCAGGTTTTGATTTTCTATAATTACCACAGTGTTTTCTATTCGTTTCTGATATAGATTTAACTTTTTTAATAGGTATTGGTAGAGATTTGATTTGTTCAGTCGTATCATTTACCATTTCAGAATATTTATCTGACGATTGTGTCGAGTCAAATAACTCTGATGGAGCATCTGATTCAGATGTTCTTCTTTTAGATTTTGATTTGGTCTTTTCTTTTACTTTTTCTTCAACACCTTGAACAATATTATAACTGTCTGATGATACTACCTCATATGACCATGAATTAGACTTTGATTTAGCTTTTGATTTAGCTTTTGATGAAGACGTAGATTTAGCTTTTGATTTTGATTTTGATTTTGATTTTGATTTTGATTTTGATTTTGATTTGGATTTGGGCCTTGTTACGCTTCCCTGTGTATCAGAACTAGATGAAGATATTGCTGAGGGAACAGAAGAAGACTTAGATTTTGATTTTGATTTGGATTTGGATTTGGACCTTGTTACTCTTCCTTGTGTATCAGAACTAGATGAAGATATTGCTGAGGGAACAGAAGAAGATTTGGATTTGGACCTTGTTATACTTCCTTGTGTATCAGAACTAGATGAAGATATTGCTGAGGGAACAGAAGATGACTTGGATTTGGACCTAGATTTGGACTTGGATTTGGACCTAGATTTGGACTTAGATTTGGACTTGGATTTGGACCTTGTTACTCTTCCTTGTGTATCAGAACTAGATGAAGATATGGATGATGGGATAGAAGGTGACTTGGATTTGGATGTTTTTGCGCCAGTTAATTTACTATATTGGGATTTACTCACTATCGATGCTCTATCGATAGGATATAATAAATCATAATGATGTCCTCCAGAAGAACCTGTTTCATTAATATTATGGAATAAATATATATCGTTATCATGATTATTATGATTTATAATAAATCCCAAACCTAACCCCGTATAATTACCTCCATATGATTTAAAAACATTAATATTACGATTTAATACATGTGCAATAGCACATATTTCAGGTTGACCACCATATGTATCTACTTTTTTCATATTTTCTAAATATTTATCTATAGTGTTTATGCTTCCATCTAGATCGCTATCGCTATCGCTATCGCTATCGCTATCAGATGTATTTGTGCTTACACGTCGTCGATTATCAATTGAATCTTGTATATCTTCTCTAAGCGTTAATTGAGTAGGAGGTATAGGAATATCTAAATTAGCACTGAGCCACTCCACAACTTTTAACCGTAGTTCCATAGATAATGGATCAACTTCTTCCATAGATAATGTGAACGTATACGCATCTCTATCTATTTTTCTAGTTATTATAGATTTATCTAAATGTATGAATTGGGCAACAGAATTAAATAAGCAAGCACCATTTCCAGCAGCCCGTATATATGCGACGTCATCTTTTTTTAATTCATTAGACATATAATATATATATTATATTATTTAAAAAAAATATAGTTATATAATAGATCTAAACAGAACTGTAATGATTAGGAATATCAGGTGAATTTTCGCAACTTTTACATAGACATTGTCCGTTATCTTCAATATTGACCTTGAGGTATGGGTTAACACATCCCATACAATATTTTAAAGATTCCTTTTCCCCATCCAATGTAATCGAACAATTAGGACCAACACAAGCCCCAGCAATATGACAGTGAAAGAACAAGTTACACGATGAACAACTGATTTTCAAAGCATGATCTCCTAATGAGAAATTTTTTTGACATCCACCACACGGAATAACTTCTGATAAGAAGTGTTCTGTAAAGGTATCCCTATCTACCTTGGTTTTTTCTAGATCTTTCTTGTTCTTTCTTATTTTATCTTTTACCTTTGACTTTTCTTTCTTTTCTTTCTTTTCTTTTTTACTATCTATAGGATAAATACTTTGTTTCCTGTATCTCCTTCCGTTTTTCAATATAGGGACAGGTTCGAAGATATCATCCAGAGGTTGAACGCGTGAATTTGTCTTTGCGAAGCAACACGACATTACTTGATTTTACTTAATCTCAAACATTATTATCAAATTTATTTAAAAAGATATTTATAATATATATAGAAGTAATGGTTAACAAGAAAGGCGGTAAAAAATATAAACGCAATAAGAACCAAAGTGATGGTGAAAAAAGCATACGATTAAAAGATGGAGAACAATCACAAGAATATGCACAAATCACTAAATGCTTAGGTAATTGTCGATTTACGGTTTTCTGCTTCGACGGTAAAGAACGTATGGGAACGATGTGTGGAGGGATGAAAAATAAACAATTTGTAAACTGTAAAGATATTGTATTAGTATCTTTAAGAGTATGGCAAGATACTAAATGCGATATTATACATAGTTATGATTATAATTTAGCTAGGAAACTAAAAGAAAAGGGACATATTCCAAAATCAATTAATCTTGAATCATGTAATCAAAATGAACCCGATGAAGAAGATGATAATCTTGGGATTATTTTTAGTACTGATATGCCTGAATCAGAAGAAGAAGAAGAAGAAGAAGAAGTTAATTTAGGTGATATTTAATTAAAATCCAATTTAATTTTATGTGTCGAGGCATTCAATCCTCTCGAAGCCGATTTAGATAATTCTTGACGCGGTTTCCTTTCATATCCTTTTTTAAGTTTCTTATTATTATTATAGCATAAATTCATATCATATTCTATTTCTTGGTAGTTTAATAAAATATACTCAGTTATCATATTTTCAATCGCCCATTTAAAGAAATTTAATTGTCCTAATGTAGTTTCAATATTTATATTATTACAATTAAATTTTAATCTATCTCTACGACAAAATGGATCAAACTTCTTTTTAGAATACGATTTTAATTGAGATTTATAAGCATGGTATATATTTATTTGTTTGAATAACTCATTACCATCTGAATTAAATGTCATATTACCAGTAGGTGTTTTATATGTTTCATAAAACACATTGTATTTTTTAGAATAATTTGTAGCAAACCAATCTATAATCCTTAATGAAATTTTATTTTCTCCATTTATACAACTATTAAATTTATCTATGTTTTTATCACAACTATAAAAACTATGTAAAGACTCGTATAAAACATTATTCATATTGTATATGTATATATTATTTTATATACTTTGATCTCTTTAAATACTAAAATAAGTAAATCAATAAATACAATGATATTATTTAACTTAGATTAAATTTATTCTTGTATTTTTTAATAGAACCTCTTAAAGATGGTTCACCCCATAGAATATATCTTGATAACGAACCAGCACTCATATAGTCATTCCATTTTTCTCTTTTTCTATGTCTGGTCAAATATCTTTTCTTCCTTTTAGGATCCTTATGTTTGGTATAATCACTCATACCCGCCGCACCAAAATGAGTGGTTTTGACTTTCTTCTTTCCATCATAAAATACAGCCATATATTTCTTCTTTTCATTAGTAGATTTTTTAATCACAACTCTCATATATATTATTATTATATAAAATTAAAAGCAACATCACAAACTTCAACTTATCATAAAAAATTTGAGAACAAGATACTTTTTTTTTAAAACCCGTTCTGGAATGCCTTGCTCAAAGTGTGGCTGTTCTGGACACAATGCCCGCACATGCTCTCAACATCGTTCTCAATATCTTCTCCCACCATTCTTCTCAGAATGGGTGGAAAGGGGATTGTCTGAGTGGATGGAAGAAGTCGAAGAAGTCGAAGAAGTCGAAGAAGTCGAAGAAGAAGAAGAAGAAGAAAAGTTGGTAGTCGAAGAAAAGAACCATTCCTCTATGTGGTTGTTCCTGAATACCGGCGTCCTCTCAAGATCTATTGGGTTCCTGTTAGAGTATTTCGACGTCCCTGATGACTGTCAAAAACTCATCATGGATGTTTGTATGCCCGGAACTTGCGTAATCCCAATGTGTCCGGATGTTGTGTGTTTGTTCCGTGTCCACAACACATGTCATTTGCCGATCAACACAGTTTACAATAGGAAATTAGGAACTCCTGGTGACGTGGACCTGTACTACGAGACTGCGAAGACTCTTTACACCCCACAACCACCATCTCATCCCTCCTATACCGGACACCATCTGTGCCGTATCAAGAAATACAAGGGTATCAACGTGCAAGAAGATGTTGTCAAGATCGGCCTTTACAAAGAGTTAGTACCCACCCAATATATGCAAGCAAATCATTTTGGCCGCGGGAAATACCTAGGCACGTGGTCTTTGTCTCAGAATACACCAGCAGCTGTCAGGAAAGAAGAATTTTGGCCTGAATACAGGCATTATATCCACATGTGCAAGCTATCAGATCACCAGCAGTTTTCAACATGCGAAATGTATACAAAGTTGGTTAAAAAACATGGTGGTAGGGCCCACTACCAATCTTGTTTAGCTATCGAACATGTCCGGATATACAAGAACATAGGTGGTTGGAGGAAAAACGAACTCAAGAGGGTATACCCAACACTATACGGAAAAGACGGGTGGGTGAAAAAGATCACTTCTCAATAAAATAAATCCCTTGTAAGTAAGCATCTGCTAGATCATCTTTCTTCTTACAAGTATTAAATAAATCTATAAACTTTTTTTCTTCTTTAAGGATCATTAATTTAGTATATTCAACCGAAAGATATTTATTTTTTTTATATTTATCTGTAAATTTACATTCTATCTCTGGTCCCTTATACACTTTTAATTTATTACGAGCATTTATCATATGGACTTGTTCAACAGGTGTTTCTTTAGTAACACCTTCTATCATAAAATAACTATAGATTATCATTTGGACTGATTTCATAGTTGGATTCTTTAATGCAGGTTGGTTTTCTATACAAATCACTTCGTGGTTTAAGAAATCCTTATGCGAATTCAATTCTTCTATTAGGATCTGACTTAACTTGAACATATCACGATCATTATTCATTTTCTTTTTCTTTTTGTATTTTTTAGTATGGGTAGTACAACTGTATTTCTTATCACCATTATCATCTGTCACTATAAATGTTGATGATTTTTCACATTCTTTTTGTAAGCCACACTGACAAATAGGATTTTTATCTAAATTAATAATACCCCAATCGAGTATTTTCTTATTATCATCTAAGGAACAAAACGCGAGATTTTTAATCCCTACGTCAAATGATAAATATGTCATAGTATATATATTAAAAGAATATGTTTAAATAATTAAAACAATGAGAATCCTTCAGGTCCATTACTACCACCGAATTGTGGTGGAGGTTGAGGCTGTTGAGGCTGTTGAGGCATGACATTAGCGTTGTTCCGGCTTCCAAGCGGAGGATTCATAGCATTATTATTTACACCTAATGCTTGATTCAAAGCTGAATTAATTTGAGTAGTATTACTATTTTGATTGGTAACAGGGACTTGACCACCATTATTATTTTTCTGTGCGTTTATTAAATCCATAAGATCTGTATTAGTATCAGTATATTCAGGTGCTTCTTTAATAAAATCTGTAACTTTATTGAATACTAATAAACTTTTCATCATTAAATAGATTATCGGGAATAACATATATAACCAAATAAATGTGTTGTTTTCATTACTATTAAATATATATATACAAAAACCTATTAATATCATAAAACCAATTTCTAAATACATCTGTGTATCAAATAGATTAGAAGATTGAGATTTAACTTGTTGTTCTCTAGTTAATATCATTCTGGTTTGATATAAATAACCAATGACTGCTAAAGTTACAGCGAAAAAAACGAAATTCGGTGTCATTAATGATTCTAATGAAAATGATGTTCCTCCTTGTAATTGTTGATCCATATTATAACATTATAATATATTTTATTTATTTAAAAAAGCAACAATAATATATAAAAATGGGTATCCCATCATATTTTAAAAATATCATAACTGATTACAATAATGTTCTGATACAACAAGATTTATTCAATAAAAAAGTAAATAATCTGTTTTTTGATCTTAATTGTTTAATACATCCATGTTGTAGAGGACTTACTGATGAATCTGAAATGTTCGATAATATCTATACAAATATGATTAAAATAATTGAGCTAAGTAATCCATCCGATCTAATATATATTGCTATCGACGGTGTTTGTCCCCGGTCAAAGATTGAACAACAGAAATACAGGAGATTTAGATCAGCAAACGAAAACAAAATATGGGATACAAATGCCATTTCACCAGGTACCAAATTCATGAATAATCTAAATATTTTTCTTAGAGAAAAATCTTATCCTATTAAAACAATATTTAATGATTCTTCTATAGCCGGTGAAGGCGAACATAAAATTATGCAATATCTTAAATTAAATAATAATAATGATATTAATATTGTCCATGGATTAGATGCTGATTTAATTATGTTATCTATGATTAAAAACAATCATATTTATTTGCTTAGAGAAAGAACAGAATTTAATATTGAAAATTTAGATTCAGAATTTGTTTATTTAGATATCAATCAATTAAAAAAATATCTAGTCAAAGATATTAAGAAAGATTTTATTAAACTACCAAATCAAAGTATCATAAATGATTATATTTTCTTATGTTTTTTCATTGGGAATGATTTTATTCATAATTCACCCTGTATTAATATACGATATGGTGGATTAGATAATCTATTAGAAATATACAATAAATTACAAGAAGAAAATGGTGGATTATATTATCTCATTTATGATAATAAATTAGACCTGAATAACTTTAAGAAATTCATTCATAAAATCAATTTATCAGAAAATAAGTTTTTAGTAAAAATATTATTCATAAGATCCAAACAAAATAATAAATTTAAAAATATGTTTCATGATATTTATTCATCGTATACAACCAATAAATCATTAGATCATTATCAAGAAGATAGATTAGAAGAGTTTAATAATCATATTCCAATAATAGATATGAAAGATGAAATTAAAATCTTTAAAGATATTGAATGTTGGCAACGCAAATATTATATGTTTCAATTATATCACCATCATAATTACAACCCAAGTTATGATGATATTTTAGAAATTAAGATAGAAGAAATATGCCGAAATTATTTAGAATCGTTTGTATGGACTGCTAACTATTACTTTGAAGATTGTTTATCTTGGACCTGGTATTATAAATATCATTTCGCACCGTCTATGAAAGACTTGAATAATTATTTAAGTAATATTGATGATTTAGATATAATTAAAGTAAATAATGAACCATTAAAATCTGTTGAACAATTACGTTTGATTCTCCCAAAAAAATCGTTTTATTTAATATCTGGGGTAGAAAAATATCCAGATTATTATTATCCTAAATCATTCAAAACAAATTATATTATGAAGAGATATAACTGGGAAGGACATCCTATTTTACCTGACATTTATACTTAATAATTAATTAATAATATATAATTATATATATGGATTGTTTTAATTTAAATATAAATGATTTAGGTGATAAAAACTATGTTTATCCTATAATAGGTTTTTGTGGATTATGTATGACATATTTAGGTAATATGTTTGTTAGACCCACTATATTTACATTAGGAACAATATTATCTATGGGTAGTAGCTATAGATTGACTGAATTAATTATGGATCATTTTAATTACGATCAATGTTTAGTTAAATGTTCGATATCAGTTGTATCAGGATTTTCAGGTGGATTTTTACTATTAAAACTATATAAATTAACACACTTTGTTTTAGGATTTGTTTGTGGTGGTTCATTTGGATATTTATTATTTGAATTAATATTTTATAGATATCATCTAGGGATAATATTCGGATATGATACAGTTTATTGGTTAAGTATTGGGATACCAGGTGTAATATCTGGACTAATATCATCATATAAGGAGAAAGAATTATCAATTATGACAACTACATTTATTGGACCGATGCTATTGATTGTATCATTTTACCATTTTACACACTATTATAATTTGGTTGTATATATCCCAGTTTATATTGGGATGTCTTGTTCAGGATTATACATTCAATATATGAAATACAAAAAAGATAAATTACAAATAAATTATGATGGTGTTAAAACCTAATAAATAAAATATAGTATTGAATATTATGTCTGATACAAATACAAATATAAATATAAATACGGATGGAACAAATATAAATACGAAAACATATGGAAAATGTCCTGATATTAAATGTGTTGATGATCTAATAAAACATATAATTGATAAAAAAAGGAAAATAGATTTATATAGAAAGATATTAGAACTCAAATATAACAGATATAAAAACTGTCATAATGCTTGGGGGATAAGCACTATATTGTTATCAACCGCACTAACATTTATTGAATCATGGAAATTAATATTCATAGACGAAGGAAATAGCGAAGTAGCGAATGATTTTTTTGATTTAACGCCTATATTTATGGGATCTGTTATTACATGCACAGCTAGTATTCTGAAGTTTAAGAAATACCAAGAAAAGATGGAATCACATAGTAATATAATAGAAAAATGTATAGGGATGACATCTAAACTCAAAAACAAAAAAGAAACTTATATAGTTCAAAAAAATTGTAGTACAAAAACATTTGATGATTTATTAGTAACTTATAATGACGACATACTAACTGAATATTTCCTAATTTTTCAAGAATCTCAAAAATATATAAAAAATACAGATTATGATAAATATGCTAAGTTAATTAATAACTCTGAACTCCATAAATATATAATTGAAAGAGATAGATTAAAATTTTATGAAAAATATGATGAATATGATAAAGAAAACGATTTAGATATGGAGAAAAAAATTAAAGAAATAGAAAAATGTTATAAATATAAATGTTGTTGTTGTAATAAATTATAAACTAGGAAAATCTGTTTCGCTTCCGATATCAAAATATGATTGTTCTTCAATTGGATTCATTCGCTGACCGCTAACAGGAACATATTTAGACTTAACTCCTGTTTGTCCTGATGGTTTTTTGATAAATGGTTTATAGTCATCCTTAATTTCGTATGTAATAGAAATTTTTTTATCATCTAAATTATATCTATCAAACTTGTAATTATCAAGTGTTCGTGGTTGAACACCGATATCAAAATTAAATTTACCCATAGACCTGATAGGTCTATCATTTGTAGAAATAATATCAATATATTTACATTTTAGATCATATTGATTAATAATTTCTTTTTTAAGATCTAATAAAGTTCCTTCATTTGAGAACTGAATAGTTTTAGTAACATCGTCTTTTGTAACAATAAATGTAATCATATTAATTATATTATAAACTACTTTTTAAATCAAATTTTTTTAATATTTTTTTATATAACTATTAACTATATGAGTAAAATATGTCTTACATGTAAAGTGTCTAAATCTATGAATAAGGCTGAGTTAGAAAAAGTAATACCTGATTGGTATAAAGATATAGGTAATTATTCTTTATTACCCCCCATTCTTAATAATAATGATAAATACAACACTAAGAAAACAACTTTACAAACACATAAACCAAATATCACAGATTATGAAGTAAAAATTAATATTAAAGATAAAAAAAATACATGGATATGTTATTGGGCTGCTAATTATACTGATAAATATGATGAAATAAAAACAGCTAAACAAGCATATGATAAATTTCAAAATCACGGATTAATAGAAACTGATGGATCAGGTAAAGCTGTATTTACTTTAAATTGTCCTCAACCTTATTCTGTTGATGGTAAAACATATCCTAGACATGTACATTATTGTTTAAACGAAAATGGATTTTGGAGTGATAAAATAAAAACCGTAATTGTATCTTGTAATGTTGATTATGATATTATGAAAAAAATAGTTAATAGTGATTCCCATATTATAATTAATGCTTTACCTAAAAAAAGTTTTGAAAGATGTAATATTCCAAATAGTATAAATATTCCTTTATTGACTTTCAACAGTGATAATGCTGTTAATACTATAAGAAAATCATTAAATGATTTTGATAAATTAAAGAAATTTCATGGTAAAAAAATATTCGAAACACCTATAGTTGTATATTGTAAAAATACTGATTGTAAAGCATCTGAAAAAATGATTGAATTATTGATTGAAGTTGGATTTAGAAATCTTTTGGAATATTCAGAGGGTATTATTGGATGGATGAGAAAAAGTAAATCAAAAAAGAATTGTGAAGAAATTTCAGGTGGATCAGGTAAAAACTCTACATCTGATAAAGAAGAATCTAAAGAAGAAGATGATGAATCATTAGAAGAAGATAAAGAAGAAAAAGAAGAAAAAGAATATAAAGAAGAAAAAGAGGATAAAGAAGATAAAAAGAGTAAATCGGAGAAGGTTAAAAACGAATATAATTTATCAGGTAATTTTGAGACAGTTGTTTTCGATGGTAATAAATATCAACATGATTTAAAAACTAAAGACATATTGAAAAAAGGAAAAATTATAGGTGAATACGATGGAGATAAAATAAATTTTAAAGAAGTTGACGGAGAAGATAGTTCATCTGATGAGGAAAATGATGATTATACGTCATCTGATGAAGATGTTAGAGATGAAAGTGATTCTGTTAATAATATTAAATATAGGAAACATAAATTAAAATTGGTTTGTATGAATGATATAACTCCTAAAATATATGATGAAAGGTTTAGAGGATGGGGTTTCACATTTTGGTATTAATATTTAAATAAATAAAAATAATAATATAAATGAAATTATTAATTTATGGTCACAAAGGTTGGATTGGTTCAATGTTCATTGATATTTTAAAAGAAAAACAAATTGAATATATTACTACTGATACAAGATGTGATAATTCAGATGATTTAATAAAAGATTTAGATCATTTTAAACCTACACATGTCATATCGTTTATAGGTAGGACTCACGGTGAAATAGATGGTAAAATTTATTCTACTATTGATTATTTAGAAGAACCTGGTAAACTAAAAGAAAATATTAATGATAATTTATTTTCACCATTACAATTAGCATTATTGTGTAATGAAAGAAGAATTCATTATACATATTTAGGAACAGGATGTATTTTTTCATATAGAGATGGAATAATATCAGATAAAAATGGTTTTAAAGAAAATGATTTACCTAATTTTTTTGGTTCTCAATATTCCACAGTCAAAGGATTTACAGATAGATTAATGAAACTTATTCCTAATACATTAAATTTAAGAATAAGAATGCCAATTGTTAATTACCATAATCCTCGTAATTTTATAACTAAAATAACTAAATATGAAAAAATATGTTCAATACCTAATTCAATGACAGTTTTAACAGAATTATTACCATATATAATTGATTTAATGAATATTAATCATACAGGTACATTAAATTTTACAAATCCAGGAAGTATATCACATAATGAAATATTAGAAATGTATAAAAAATATGTTGATCCAGAATTTACATGGAAAAACTTTACAATGAAAGAACAAAATCAAATATTAAAATCAGAAAGATCAAATAATTTATTAGATACAACGTGTTTAGAACAATTATTTCCTGAAATAAAAAATATTAAAGATAGTGTTAAGGATGTTATGGTTAATTATTCATGATTAAATTATTATGTTTTAATGTAAACATTTTGATGACCAATTAATATACATTTAAATTTATCTTTTAATAATAATTCTCTTATTTTATCATAATTACATTTATCAGGATAATCTGCTTCAAATATAATTAATCTTAATTTTTAATAAAAATTTGGATTTTCATCAAAAAAACACTTCTAAAAATCCTTCACAATCAGCAACTAACACATTAAATTCTAAATTATATTTTTTTATTATATCATCTAATTTATATGAAGGTATTTTTGTATTATCATTATAAATAAACGTTGAACCATATCCCCCATAATGATTATCTAAATTAGTTAGGTCCATTTTTTTATTACCAATAAATCCTTTTATAATATTAAATTCACAATTATTTAATTTTTTATTTTTCTAAAGCATCCCAAACTCTACTATCAGGTTCTACACTAATCTGATTATTTTTATTACATAATTTAGAATTTATTATACAAGAAACAGAACCATATCTAGCACCTAATTCTAGTACAATATCATCTTTTTCAATATATTTTTGTGCCAATTCCTGCTCTGCATGTTCTCTTATATTAGTATTAACTAATTTATTAAATTCATCATATATTTCCATATATATTTAATATATAATATATAATATTTTTATAATAAACTTAATGTTATATTATAGATTAGAGTTTAAATTATATTGTGATTAATCATTTTATTAAACTTTTTTAATTAAGTTACAATATTTCTTATATTTCAAAGTTTCATCTATAATTTCTGGATAATCTGATCTCATTAAATCTTCTGGTTGAAATTTTAAATACTGAGCTTTATTGAGTTTATTTAGGCAATTTTCCTTACTAATTATTCTGTAATGATAACAAAGTAGATACCCCTTTTTAATATCTTCTTCTCTTAAATTATTATAAAATGGATTTAATTTTTGTTTTTTTTTTATAATGCTATCAACAATAATGCAATCTCCAACAGTTTTACTAGGAATATGTACATCAATTTTATTAAATTTATCAGTTTTGAATATACATTTAACCTCTATTTGATTATATCTGCATCTAAATTTCGATATTTTATGAGGATGTTTTTTATTATGATTCCATCTATGGGTATTTTCTAATAAAATACTTTTTGGATTTTTATCTCTATTATTACAAGACATCATTACCCATGGTATTTTTATACAATCAACATCTTTGAAAATAGTATTTAATTCATCTTTTATTGTATGAGTTATATTCTTTTTTGTTGTTATAAATTCATCAACATCTACACTAATCATCCATTTAAATTTGTGCTTTAATTCTTTATAATATTTATTTACTACATCCATTTGTCCTTTTTTTGAAAATAGATTTTTTTCATATATAATTTCAATATTATTATCATTGATATTATTATATATTGATTTATCATTACTATTATCATCAATTACAAATATTTTATCGACTCCCTGTGATAAATAATAATCACAAAATTCTTTTATGAAAAATTCATCTTTACATCTTGTTATTAAACCTAGAAAAAGCATATTATAAATAATATATATACATATATTATTTTAAATCATAATTAAATAATTCAAAATCTTTTTTATATATTTTATTTATTAAATCAATAGAATCTTTATTTAAATACATAGAATAATCTTTATTAACATTATTTT
>Ga0209279_10000789_pt1 | contig 18943 bp, 12 predicted proteins | sample CoawatmetaG00DNA_3_FD_187508 | JGI IMG/M metagenome (GOLD analysis project Ga0209279, IMG submission 187508) | Marine microbial communities from the West Antarctic Peninsula - Coastal water metaG006-DNA (SPAdes) (version 2) | ecosystem: Environmental > Aquatic > Marine > Coastal ... | reverse complement strand
ATACACGCACTTTTATCGAGGATAATGATAGGGTAACGATGCGCGGTTGGTGTGACAACGGATCGATACGAATCGGTTTTGGTGAAGTAAGCACAACTGTTCTTCCTGCAATACAGGATTAATAATTGACACGACTCATTAAGGAGAGCAGTGGCTTTTTTTATACCTTGATAATCAACCTAATTAGACCCTCTTTTTATGTCACAGAAACACAACTACATCTCTAAAGTAGTCGCTGATGCTCATGCTGCTGTTGAAGGTTTAGAGAATGATATGACCGTGATGTTTGGCGGGTTTGGACTGTGTGGAATCCCTGAGAACACCATCCTCGCCATCCGAGACAAAGGCACCACAGGCATAACCTGTATCTCCAATAATGCTGGAGTAGATGGGTTTGGCTTAGGCACTCTATTGAATACACGACAAATCAAAAAAATGATTGCTTCTTACGTAGGTGAGAATGATGAATTTGAGCGTCAAATGCTTTCGGGAGAACTAGAAGTAGATCTTGTACCTCAGGGAACTTTAGCAGAACGATGCAGAGCTGCCGGAGCTGGTATACCTGCTTTTTACACACCGGCAGGATATGGAACAGAGGTCGCTGAAGGCAAAGAAGTACGCGTGTTTAACGGTAAGCCTCACATTTTGGAGCATGCCTTTGACGCACCCTTTGCTTTTGTAAAAGCTTGGAAAGGTGACAAAGCTGGTAACCTCATCTTCAAGGGTACCGCCAGGAACTTTAACCCCATGATGGCTATGGCCGGAAAAATAACGGTAGTCGAAGTAGAGGAATTGGTCGAGGTTGGTGAACTGGATCCAAACAGCATTCATTTGCCTGGAATTTTCGTGCAACGCATCTTCCAAGGTGCCTATTATGAAAAACGTATTGAACAACGCACCGTGCGTGCAAAAGCCGAATAATTATGGGATTGAGTAAAGATCAAATCGCACAGCGCATTGCACAGGAGTTACAGGATAGGTGGTATGTGAACTTAGGTATTGGCATTCCAACGCTAGTTGCAAACCACATTCCTGATGGCATAAATGTAGAGTTCCAAAGTGAAAACGGTATTTTAGGTATGGGTCCTTTCCCTGTGGAAGGTGAGGAAGATGCTGACCTGATTAATGCCGGAAAGCAAACCATTACGGCCTTGCCCGGTGCGAGCTTTTTCTCAAGCGCCACAAGCTTTGCAATGATCCGTGGTCAGCACGTACAATTAACCGTGCTTGGTGCCATGGAAGTGAGTGACAGCGGAGACATCGCCAACTGGAAAATACCAGGTAAAATGGTCAAAGGAATGGGTGGAGCAATGGATCTGGTTGCCTCTGCGGATAACATTATAGTGGCTATGCAACACACCAATAGAAAAGGGGAAAGCAAACTCTTGCCCGCCTGTTCATTACCACTAACAGGTGTTGGATGTGTAAAGAAAATTGTCACCGATCTTGCTGTCCTAAAAATAGATCCTGAGCACGGCTTCGTGCTTCTCGAACGTGCGCCAGGCGTAAGTGTAGAAGAAATTAGATCAAAGACGGCCGGTCGCTTAATCGTCGAAGGCGATGTGCCTGAAATGACATTTTAAATTAGTCGTTTGTCCTAACAGATGCTGCTCCATCACTCGTGAGTGAACCCATGAGTTGTAATAATGCTATTTGTGCATTCATGGCTTGGAACTGTGCACTGGACTTTCCGTTCTCTGCTGCCAACCAAGCCAGTTGGGCTTCGCGCAACTCTAAGCTACTCACTTTACCTAACTCGAAGAGTTCATCCATCTTCTGAAATCGCTGCTTGGAGACCTCCGCATTGTCAGACTCTACTATTGCTACAGCTGTAGCGTTTTCAAACATGCGTATCGCGTTTTTAACTGCATTTTCCGTGGATTCACGTACCTGTTCTAATCTTCTTTTCGCCTTAAGTGTTTCGATTTGCATGTTCTGACGCTGCGTTTGACTCTGAAACCCTGAAAACAAATTGTAGTTGAAGTTCACACCTGCATTTAACCCTGTTTGCTGAGAAGCACTGAGGAAGCCAGCCTCAGCCTGGCTTTGGTTTACACCATAAGATGCCTGCGCATTGATGGTTGGAAACAGTGTGGCTTGTTGCATTTTCTCTTGCAACTTAGCCGTCTCTGCAGTAATTATAGCGAGCTCCAGCAGTGCGTTGTTCTCCAACATCTGTGTGAGTACCTGTTTTACTTCAAACCCAGGCAACACCGCTAGGTTCGCGCCGTCTCCTACGGCAAAATTACTGTTGTCCCACCCAATGAATGTAGAGAAAGTGTTGCGGGCAGATTCTAATTGTGTCTCGACATTCATCAAACTCACCTTATCACGGTTTAAATCTACTCGTGCAGACAGCAAATCGGTGGTATTTGAACCACCTAATTCGTTAGTGAGCTGGGCCTTTGTAAAACGCCCGTTAGAGATCATCATACTTTCAGAAGCTGTTGAAACGCTGCGCTGAAGTAGTGACAAGGCCATGTATTGAGACCATACTTGGGCTATAGTGTTCTCCATCGCCTGGCGCTGTAGGACATTCGCCGCACGCTCTGCACTTTTCAACAGGGTGTAACTACGCTGAATGCGTCCACCTGCAAATAATACCTGACTAAGTCCGACTGAAGCATTCTGAGAGAGTGATTGGGCTCCCTTCACGTCTTGAGTCTGTCCGGTTGCAAACTCAAGATTAGAATTTTGGTTGCTGTAATTCGTTCCCGCAGTTGCCGTGACGCTTGGAAGCATCCCTGCATTTCCATAGGTCGCTGAATTTGAGGCTTTTTCAGCATCTAAACCCGCAATGAAGAGATCATGATTATGCTCTAATGCCGCACTTATCGCTTGGTCTAAAGTAAGTACCATCTGTGCAGATGCACTAATACTAGCGATTGCGAATAGGATTGTGAGTAGTCTATTCATTTTCCTGGGCTTTATTGATTTCATTAAAGTATTGTTCACTTTTCATCTCGATGATCGCTGGCTCAACTTCTTCTCTAGTGGGCCTTTCATTAGTCCAGATGTGTTTGACTAAAACCCTACCGTCATTTACCAGAGCCATCATAGAGGGAAGAACGAGAAGTGTTAGCATCGTAGCAAAACCAATTCCGTAGGCAATTGCTACTGCCATAGGTATGAGAAACTGTGCCTGAAAAGACGTTTCCATTATTAACGGAGCAAGTCCTGCTATCGTTGTAATGGTCGTAAGAAAGATGGCACGGAATCTACTCATCCCTGCGTTATAAATAGCATCGTATACGCCTTGGCCGGATTTCACATTGATGTTGTACTTACTTACCAGAACTAAGGAATCATTTACAATGATACCGATCAACGCTACAATACCCAAGAAACTTAAGATCGACATGGGCATGCCATGGATATAGTGTCCCCAAGCAACACCTGTTAAGCTCAATGGTATGAGTAACATGATCAGAATGGTTTGCACTAAGGAGCGAAAGGTGAATGTAATGGTCAGTATAATCAAAAACAGAATCAACGGCATCACCGTTTGTGAGCTCTTCTGGGTCTTCTGACTTTCCTTTTGCTGGCCTTCATAGCGGGCGTTTACAGAAGGATACTTCGCCAAGATATCGGGCAAAATATCTTGCTGAATTTGCGTTAAAATAGCCGGTGCCGATCCGTTTGGACTAGACAAATCACTTTCCACGCGAAACTCCCGCTGGCCATCCAAGTGGTTGATGTTCACTGTTCCACGCTCGATCGTATAGGAAGCTAATTCTCGTAAAGGCACATTGCCTTGAGGCGTAGCGATTTCCAACTCCTCTAAATCCCACAATTGCTTGCGGTCTTTTTCATCCAATCGGACCCATACTTTGACCTCGTCTTCACCACGCTGAAGCCTCTGGACCTGGGCACCAAAAAAAGTTTCACGCACTTGACCCATGACACCACCTGGCGTCATTCCTAAATAACGAGCCTTATCTGTAAGCTGTAACGTAACCTCACGAATACCTTTTTGGTCGTTATCAATCACATCTGCTAGCGACTCCATGCCTTTTAATTTTAACTTCAGGGCGTCTTTAGCTCCTTTTAGCTCCTTTAAATCATACGACACTAAACTGATAGAAACCGGTTTACCAAAAGCCTGAACACCACCAAAGCTCACATTATCTGCACCAGGAATTTTCCCAGATGCTTCACGAATATCATTCTGAATCAAGTAGGATGGCGTTAAGCGCGTTTCTGAGTCTAAGAGAATTACATTCAAACGTGCCTTTGAAGAGCTCGGTCCAATGTTTTTCTGAATAGCGGTCACCACATCCAAGCCATCTCCACGCTCAGCTTTATACTGCTCGTTGACCTTCCAAACCTTAGATTCAATGTGATCAATCCACTTCTGGGTCACCGCTTCGTTCGTTCCCGACGGCATATCTAGACTAATGTTCAAGTTGTCGCGTTCAATAAACGGGAAAAATTGAGTTCTTATAATGCCGCCACCCATAGCTCCAAAGGTGACAATCATAATAGCTACAAAAAAGCTGATCGTAATGATTTTATTCTCTAAAGACCATCTCAAAAAGGGTGCGTATACCTTATCACGAAAACGGAACAACGCCGTGGTAGCCGCGTTCTGTACAGGATTCATCTTAGCATTGCGCTCTAACTTCGAATGACTCAAGTGGGCAGGTAAAAAGATCAATCCTTCTATCAAGGAGACCGCCAAGGTAGCAATCACAATAAAGGCCATTTCAGAGAAAAAATCTCCAGCTCTACCGTCCAAGAAAAAGAAGCTCGAAAAGGCTATGATAGTTGTCAGAACTGCAGAAACCACTGACGGAAGGACTTCAATGGTTCCCTCTAATGCTGCTTTCATTAATGGTTTTCCTCCCTCAAAATGAGCGTATATGTTTTCAGCAATGACAATACCGTCGTCTACCAAAATACCCACAACAACGATCATTCCAAATAACGAGATAACGTTAATCGTGATTCCAAAGTAGCTGGCTAGTACAAACATCCCTGCAAACGATACAGGAATACCTATGGCTACCCAGAATGCGAGGCGCAAATTCAGAAATAACGCTAATAATATTAGCACTAAGAAAAAGCCTAATAATCCGTTTTCAAACAGTAAATCTTTGCGCTGTTGAAGAGTAACCGAAAAATCAGTGATGACTTCCAACTGCATATGATCCGTATTGGCGGTGTATTCAGCAATGTATTCTTTGAGATACTCACAGGTCTGTAAGAGGTCCTCTTGATCTGTATTGTTCACCGTTATCTCGATAGAAGAAATCCCATTATAGGAAGCTCGTGTGGGCGTATCTTCCCACCTGTTTCGTACTGTTCCAACGTCTTTAAGTCGAATTGTTTGTCCGTTTGGTCGGGTCAAGACAATTACATTCTGTAGATCTTGCGCGTCGTACTTCTTGTTACGTGACCTGATCAACATCTCTTCCTGACTCCCTTTAATAGTACCGCCAGTGATGTCTATATTCGTTGATCTCAGAGCTGTGGCGATCTGATTTAATGAAATATCATATTTACGAAGTGTGCTTTTGTCTAATGCTATTTCTATTTCCTCATTAGGAAAACCAGACAGAGACACTTTTGAAATACCGTCTTTAAGACGTAGATCTCGTTCTATTTTACGCGCCTCTTGTTTTAAACTAATCAAGTCTACCCCTTCACCTGTCAATGCCATACTCATGGCTAAGGTTAAGTTCTCGCGCTTTGACACTCGAACAGGCTCAAGACCTGTGGGAAAAGACGCTACATTTTCCACTGCATTCTTTACATCTTCTAGGACTAAGTCTGTATCATATCCTTTTAGTACTTGGATGTCAATAGAAGCACGGTTTTCATTCGAAGTTGATGTGTATTGTTCGACCCCTGTTAAACCTTTAAGGTTTTGCTCAATTTTATTTACAACGCCTTCCTCTATTTCTTGGGGTGAAGCCCCAGGGTATATCATAGTAATGGTCACATTGCGTGACTCTACCAGCGGAAAAAAGGTCGTGTTAAGATTGTTGTAGCTAATGTATCCAAAAAGGAAAAATCCAATCAGTAATGCATCTACCCCTACTGGGTACTTAATGAAAAATTCTATGAGTTTCTTCATGCGGTGTGTCTCGTTATTTCACTGGGACCACAACTAATCCTGCAGCAGCCTTAAGAGTTGGTTCGTTGACTAGAAGCGCACCTTGTTCTATGCCTTTTACAATGATTTCTTTGTCGAGCCATTCCACCACAGTTACTGGGTTTTTGACTAATATACTGTCTTGCTCAATCATATAGATATATTCATTATCTACCACCATTGATGCGGGGATCTTCAAGGCATTATCAACCTGTAATCCATCAATCTTACCCGTTAAATACATTCCTTCTCGAAGCGTGGAACCGGACACATTAACGATGATGTTAATGCTCTGGGTAGCCGCATCCACTATTGGAGCTATTCTCGCGATGCTACCCTCCCAGGTCATCGCAACATCAGGAGAAGTGAAATGTACTGTTTGACCAACAGAAAGCTGGTCCGCGTACGCCATTGTCACCGCTGTTTTAAGTTCATAAGAGCGAGTGCTCACAAAAGTCCCTAGCGCTCTACCTGGGCTAACTAGGTTGCCCCGCTTTACACCTGCCATGGCAACGACGCCGTCAAAAGGTGCACGAATACTAAATTTGTCTAAACGTACTTCTGAACTTTTTGCCTGATAGTAAGCCGTCTGTATTCCGCGAGCAATCAAGAACTTTTCCAGTTTACCCTCCGCTTTTGGCATTTGAGTTAAAGCCGTATTTAAACTCAGTTCATCATAGTATAGTTCAAATGCTCTATACTGGCCACTATAATCCTGGCTGATGTCGGGTAGCACGCCCAACAAGGCATTAATAAAATTCCCTTTAACACTCATTGCATTCGCTTTAGCTTCAGCGTTGTCAATTTGGATCAATACTTCCCCTGCTTTAAAAGCACGACCCTCCAAAAAAGGATGATCACCACCGTTAAACATGCCGTTTACCTCAGCAAGTAGATCTGTTCTCTGTGCAGCGTTCAATTTTCCATAGACTGTTATGGGCAATTCAATGCTCTCGAGATGAGCCGTCATCACCTTAACCTCTAGTTTACGCCTGTCGACTTTGATCTCTTCCTTTGTTGCCATTGCCTTCAGGCGACCAGATATCATAATTCCTATTCCAAGAATTGCAATCGCTATGATTACCTTTTTAACCCATTTCATCATTCGTCGTTGTTCAGGTTGTTATTAATTTTCTTTAATGTGTCTAGTGTTATTGATCTTTCTTCTGCGGTACATCCGTTAAAGGCACGCTTCGTTATTTCCTTCGCGCAATTTCGTATGATCGGTAGGAGCTTAACCCCATGCTGACTCAACTCAATCAAATTTTCCCGTTTATTGTGGGGGTTAGCTATGCTGTTGATCCATCCCTTGCCTTCTAAGTCCTTAACAATGCGCGATACTCTATGTCGATCTATGTTCATGTGCTCAGACATCTTGCATTGATTTACTGGAGCGCCATCACGTAAAATCAGACAACCTATCGCAGGTAGCTGAGCTGGGGAAATGTCCAAACCTGCATTGTTAAGCGCCACAGACATAGCCTCCCGAATACCGCGGTGTGCTCTCCCAGTGAGATAACCTATGCTGTCTGTTAGGATTTCAGTGTGTTTAGACAAAATCGCTTATTAATTTTGTTGCATAGGTACAACAATTAGTGGTTCAATCAGTCTCCGTTTATAAAAAAACAAAGTGACCGTAAACGAGAGAACGAGTTATCTCCTTTAAGAAGTGTAATTTAAAAGTAAGTACTTACTCATTTATAACAAGCTCCAACAAGCCAGCGATCACCGCGTGTGTCTTGTGGAGATCTCCTAGATGTATAGCGCTGATCGCTCCTTCATGAGCAGAGAGAATAGCACGAATCACAGATTTGGGCTTGCCATGGCCGACTTCTGCGACGGCCCATGAAAATCGATCGCAAACTTCATCATACATTTCTTCCCGATTGATGCCTAATTCCAACTGAATTTTTGAAACCGTAAGATAGTATTCACAGTCCTCACGTGTTTCCATCATTGAAACAGGGAGTTTAATAAAGTTTCTTAACAGGGCTATGGGATCACGATGATCCGCCACCGTATCCAGGTAGTTTTGATACTGTTGATCTCCGTGAGAAACAAGAACGTTCAATAGCCCCGTCTTACTCGTGAAATGGCGAAATATCAACCCCTCGCTAACGCCTGCTTCACGTGCGATTTTCGCGGTAGAGATCGCTGCATACCCTTGGCTACCAAAGAGCGTTATGGCTGATTTTATAATATCTGTTTGTTTCTGTGTCATAGTAAGTACTCACTCACTAAGTTACATGAATTTTTTCAATTACGAGATGTCCTGGGTCTAATGTGCTTCCAACCAGCTGGCTCCTGTGCCAACCTCAGCAATCATGGGGATCTCAAGACTTACGGCAGCCTCCATTTTTTCCACTACCAGTGCTTTTAAATCATCAAGCTCATCCTTAACCGCGTCAAAAACCAATTCATCATGAACCTGCAGAAGCATTCTTGACTTCATCCCTGATGATCGCATCGCGCGGTCAACTTCAATCATGGCCAGCTTAATCACATCCGCTGCGGACCCCTGAATAGGTGCATTTACCGCATTACGTTCGCTGTGGCCCCTTACCACTCCATTGCGACTCTCTATGTCTTTAAGATAACGGCGACGGCCGGTTATGGTCTCCACATATCCATATTCGCGTGCAAATACCACTTGATCATCCATATATTGTTTAATACCTGGATAGGTCCTGAAGTATCCGTCTATGGCTTCCTTAGCTTCTTTCCTGCTCATGTCCGTTTGTTGACTCAAGCCAAAAGCACTCACGCCATAGACTATTCCAAAGTTGACCGTTTTCGCATTAGAACGCTGCGCTCTTGTAACCTCTTCTAAAGGCACTTCGAAAACTTTAGCTGCAGTCGCTTTGTGGATATCTTCTCCGTTTCGGAAGGCTTCAATCATAGATTCGTCCTTCGCTAAAGCTGCTATAATGCGCAATTCAATCTGACTATAATCTGCTGCGAGTAGGGTATGATTGTCATTGTCTGGAATAAACATGGCACGCACTTTACGTCCGTTTTCAGTTCGAATAGGGATGTTTTGAAGATTTGGATTTGTTGAACTCAACCGTCCAGTGGCAGCTACCGTTTGATTGAAACTGGTGTGAATACGTCCAGTTTTTTCATGAACTAATGCAGGCAACGCATCGACATAGGTGCTTTTTAATTTCTTAAGCTCCCTGAATTCCAAAATCTTGTCTACGATCGGGTGAACCTTTCGTAAACCTTCTAGTATATCTTCGGAAGTGGCATACTGGCCTGTCTTTGTTCTTTTAGGCTTTTCGGAAAGCTTAAGATCATCAAAAAGTACTTCACCTAGTTGTCTAGGTGACCCCACATTGAAAGGTCTGCCGGCGATTTCTAAAATCTCTCCCTCTAACCTCACTATAATTTCACCCAACTCTAAACTGTAGGAGTTTAACGCTTCTACGTCCACACGAATTCCTTCACGCTCCATTCTCGCTAGTACCGGAACAAGTGGCATTTCAATCGTAGAAAACACTTTATCTACGCCCGTCTCTTTGAGTTTTGGCTCGAAAATTTGTTTTAATCTAAAGGTAATATCTGCATCTTCCGCAGCGTAGTCTAAAAGATCGGCCGGGGCAATATCTCTCATGTTTTTCTGAGTTTTGCCCTTTTTACCCAGTACTTGCTCTATGGATATGGTTTCATAGTTCAGATAGGTCTCCGCGAGTATATCCATATTATGGCGCATGTCTGGTTGGATCAAATAATGGGCGATCATCGTGTCAAACAAGGAGCCTCTTACCTCCACTCCGTAATTCATCAATACAGATAGATCGTATTTGATGTTTTGACCAATTTTCTCAACCGTTGTACTCGACCAAAATGGCTCAAAAGCACGGATAATTTCTTCCGCTGCCGCTCTATCCTGTGGTACTGTGACAAGATACGCCTTGCCCTCAGCGTAACTAAAGCTCATTCCCACGATCTCGGCGTCCAACACCTCTAATGAGGTGGTTTCTGTATCAAAGGCAACTGATGACTTCTCCGCCAAGAGACGTGCAAGTTCTCTAGCTTCAGGAAGAGTTTCTACCAATTGATATAAGTGGTCCATGGTCCGAACAGAATCTCTACCGGAAGGGACATTTAAGGTCGCAGGCGAATCAGGTTCTGGGCCACCAAACAAGCTCATTTGATCATTTGAAGCAAGCTTAATTTCTTTTACTTGTTTTTTAGATGCTTCACTTGATCTGGAAACAGCCTCAACACCTCTTTTTAAACCTAATCTTCGGCCTAGTGTCCTAAATTCCAGCTCCTCAAAAATAGTCAACAGTGCATCTTGGTCCCACTCGTCTCTTGTTAATGTTTCTGGCTCAAGATCTACAGGTACCTCGAGAATAATACGAGCTAACTTTTTAGACAAGATTCCCAGCTCCGCGTTGTCACGGATTTTCTCGCCTAATTTTCCTTTGATCTCATCTGCATGCGCTAAGGTTTCTTCTAAACTTCCATACTGCATGAGCAGCTTAGCGGCTGTTTTAGCACCTACTCCAGGTAATCCAGGTATATTATCTACCGCATCTCCCATCATGCCTAAATAGTCAATGACTTGATCTGCATTAGAGAGTCCAAACCGCTCACAAACCTGGGGCACTCCCCATACTTCAGGAGGATTTCCTCCACGACCTGGTCGATACATGAAGATTTTATCACTCACCAATTGTGCGAAATCCTTGTCAGGCGTCATCATATAGGTGGTGAATCCTTCCTTCTCTGCTTTTTTAGCCAGTGTACCAATCACATCATCTGCTTCAAAGCCTGGAACACCTATTGCGGGAATTTTAAAGGCCTCTAGAATTCGATGTATATAGGGCACTGCTGATTTTATAGCCTCAGGAGTTGCTTCTCGATTGGCTTTATACTCTGGGAAAATCTCATGTCGTTCCGTGGGCTGTGGAAGATCAAAACAAACAGCGATGTGTGTTGGGTTTTCCTTGGAGAGTAGGTCTAACAACGCGCTGGTAAAGCCATAAATTGCCGAAGTATCCATACCACCAGAAGTGATCCTTGGGTTTTTAGCAAAAGCAAAATAAGCCCTGAAAATAAGGGCATAAGCGTCTAAAAGGAAAAGTTTTTTATCTGTATCTGGCGTTTCCTGACCCATGGAACTGTGTTTAGAAAGAATGGCTGAAATTATGAGTAGGTAAGTTAGCTACTTCGTTTGAAATACCGAGTTTTGCAAGACAAAACAATCGGCACAATATGGCGTTGTTATTAAGCATTCAATCAGACATCATGATTTTTAGAATCCTGTTCACCCTTGGATTTGTTCTGGCTATAGACTTCTATGCCTATCAAGCATTCAAAACCGTATTCAAGTCTTCTGCGACCCCATGGATATATTGGGGTATTACCATTGCCTACATCATTTTTAGCATTTACATGTCAATGATGATGACTTCTGGCAAGGTGGACTATAAATATCTCAGCCTTCTTGTGGGTACGACGATTTTAATTGCCGTTCCTAAGATGGTTATAATGGCTCCGCTAATTATGGAGGATATTATCCGTTTGGGTCAATTCACTTTTCGCGCGCTGACCACCCAGCCGACCATCATGCCAGAGCGCCGGACCTTTATTTCTCAACTAGCGCTTGGTATTGCCGCCATACCCTTGATAGGGATCATCGATGGAATATGGAAAGGGCGTTACCGTTATCGAGTCATCAGCCATACTTTAGAATTTGACGACCTGCCTGATGCTTTTGACGGCTTTACGATTGCTCAGATATCTGACATTCACAGTGGCTCTTTTGACAATGTCGAAAAAGTATCCTATGGTGTTGATATGGTGACACAACTAGGCGCTGATGTTGTCATGTTTACGGGGGACTTGGTGAACAACACCGCTTCTGAAGCAGAAGAATGGATCAGTACTTTTCAAAAGCTTTCTGGTAAAAACGGAGTGTTCTCTATCCTCGGTAATCACGATTACGGTGATTACTGGAAATTTCCATCTGCAAAGGATAAAGTAGATAATCTGAACAGATTGAAAGAAATTCACAAGGAGATGGGCATGGATCTACTCCTCAACGACAGCAGGTATTTTGAACGTGAAGGACAACGTATTTATCTGGCAGGAGTTGAGAATTGGGGACTTCCTCCTTTTCCGCAATATGGCGATCTAGACCAAGCACTTTCCGGGATACCTGAAGATGCATTTACCGTTCTGCTCAGCCATGATCCCTCGCATTTTGATGCGCAGGTAAAGCAACACAACAAGAAGGTGCACCTTACATTAAGCGGCCATACGCACGGAATGCAGTTTGGAATAGAGATTCCAGGTTGGATCAAGTGGTCGCCTGTGAAATTTAAATATCCAAAATGGGCGGGATTATACCCTGAACCTGATGGTCAAGTATTACACGTGAATAGAGGTTTCGGATTCTTGGCCTTTCCGGGAAGAGTAGGTATGTGGCCGGAAATCACCCAGATTACACTCAAGAAGAAATTAGGATAAATCGCCTTTAGTCCTAGCAGATTAACGCGCTATGTTTTTTGGTAAAAACGTGACATGAAATAAATGTGCGGCAAGCTCAGTGCACTCAAGAACACGAGAAAGTGGCTGGACCATTCTAACAACGAATTCTTATCAAACTGGAAGACAAGCAGGAACAGCACTACCGCACCGCAAGAAAACGGTAAAGAGCGTATCCACATAGATTTATTCGTCCACTCTTGGGAAATTTTCAAGTGTTTCCATCCGGTAACACTGTGCTGAAGCACAAAGTACAAACCAAAACTTAGGGCAAGACTTAGCTGCGTTCCAACCATGATAGCAATGATGGAAATAAGCCATGGTACAGACCTTAGCCAGAGGCCAAGTATGATGCTTACCAAAATTAATCCACGGGTTACCAGGACTACCGTCTCTGGAGCAAGGTCTAGAATTGGCACATCCATTTGAAGAAACACCGTGTTCATCTCCTGCGTATGCGATATCAGTATTACACCCAGTAGTAGCGCTCCCCAAAGAGCGGACAGAAATGTGCTTGACAACCCCCACTCTTTTAGATCAGTCTCACCAAAATGCCAAGCACTATAGCAAATAAAGGTAACTAAGCCCGCTAAGGGTAAAGCCGTCCATAAGAGTATCACTAGTAGCATCATGGTAAGATATCGCAAGACAAAGGGCAACAACTTTGATCTACGTTGGGTAATGTACCCATCCAAAGCGCCATGCGGGATTCCAACAATGAAGAGCATGGCAAGGAGGACAGACAGTCCTGCGGCATTACCTGATCCTGGGGAAAAGTAGTTGAGCAGGAGGACACAACTTCCTACGAGCAGTGGCAATGCGCGTTGTGGCGCTGAAAAAACATAAGAAATGGTCGAAAACAAAACACTCCATAAAAATTTAAATATGGGAAGTTTCGCAAACATTTGAACTTCCCAGCGAAAGGTGGAGCGTTCTTCCAGAAATTCAAAGACTTCGTGTGCTGGTTGCTTTTGGAACAAACGCTCAAATATTTCCTTACCCCAGTTTGGTCGGAACTTTAATATGTAGAGCAAGAGAAAGTCATAGAGTACGAACCTATTTGGAAGTCTCTGGGCGATAGACAGCCCAGTGAAACGTGGTGGATTTTGATCTTGAACCAATTCCTGAGCATGCTCGAACATACTCTTGAAAGCGTAGCCCGTTGTGGATTTAATTTTACCCGCTCTGCTGCCCATAGAAATGACGCGAGCGTCTCTGTGATGATTTTCCCCGTGCTGGGACATAGGGATCACTCCACGTTCTGTATGATTTATTGTGTAACCGCAACCCATAGCCCGTATGTAGTTCTTTAGATGCTGCCGAGCCAATTCTTCCGTCAATACTGTCCTATCAAAACGAGTCATTTCGATCAAGGCTTGATTTTTAGTGGTTGGCAGCAGATACATAAACTGGGTCGCATCATTTTGAGGAATACTAAAGTCCATCAACCGCATTTCATTAGGAACACAAATGTCTTTGTCGAATGTTACTCGCCAACCCTGAAAACTTTGAAGAACAGGTGTTGCAATAATCTCCTTAGGCAATAACGCCCGGCTATCGTATACCTTCTTTACTTGATATTTATTTTCTGAGGTAGTCAATTCTATAAAAGAAGAATGCGCACCTAGATCTTCTAAGGTTGTTCGAACATGGGTAATGTTACGCCTAGACTTTAATAGTTCTCGAGTTCTATTGTATAGCGCTACACTTTCTATCATATAATAGCGCATATTTTCAAGCGACTGTTTGCCTTCTTTAGTTTCCACCACATTCCAGGAATGCGAAATCAAATCTTTAAGTTGACGAACGATGTCTGAATCAGGGTTTGCCCAAAAGCAAAAAGTCTTGTCGTTGGCCAACTTTGTGTCCGGCTCAAGCACTAAAACAGCATGATCAGAAAGTAGTTCTTTACGTTCCATTTCTAACAGCAAAAGAGAATTTGCAGCGCCTAATCCAACAAGTCCTATCTCGTAAATCATAGTATGAAAGGTACGCTTGACCCATTGCATTTGAAACAATTTGATCCATCATAAGTTCGTCGTTTTTGGTCATAAACCCATTTCTAAGTGTTGTATTCTATGGAAGGTCTCTGTTTTTAAGTGTTAATACTTAATTCTAATTGTTTGTAAACAATAAAGTTTTTAGTAAGTTAACAGGTAGTTATAACCTTTTAAAACAAAACACATGTCATTATTTTTAGATGGATCCTTAGGGTTCGCTCCAGACGATTACGTATCGTTTACATTCTTTGCCGGTTACATGGCAATGCTAGCTGCTTCAGTATTCTTTTTCTTCGAGAGAAGTAGAGTTTCGGACGAGTGGAAAACTTCAATGCTAGTAAGTGGATTAATCACTGGTATTGCCGCAGTACATTACTATTACATGCGTGACTTTTATGCATCAACAGGAGAAAGCCCAGTCGTTCTACGTTACGTAGATTGGACTTTAACGGTGCCTTTGATGTGTGTTGAGTTCTATCTTATCACTAAGAAAGCTGGTGGTACAAAATCAATCCTTTGGAAACTTATTGGAGCTTCTGTAGTGATGCTAGTTGCTGGTTACATCGGTGAAGCATTCTATGCAGGTGATACTATTTCATGGGTTTGGGGTGCACTTTCTGGTGCTGCTTACTTCTACATTGTATGGATGGTGTTCCGCGGAGATGTTGCTAAGCTTGCAAACAATGCAGGTGGACAGGTGGCTAAAGCCAACAAGATGTTAGGGAAATTCGTTCTTATTGGATGGGGTATTTACCCAATTGGTTACATCTTAGGTACAACAGGTGGACTATTCGGAATGGACCTGGGTATCAATGCAAACACAGAAATATTGAATTTATGTTACAACATTGCTGATGCAGTCAACAAAATCGGTTTCGGTTTAGTGATTTATTCTTTAGCAATAAGCGACAACAAAGCAACTGCTTAATTAAGAGTTTAAGTATTTTGAACCCCCCACCGAATAATCGGTGGGGGGTTTTTTTTTACCTTAATCACCTTAAAATTCAACCTCGCCAAACTTAGCCATGAAGAACCTCTTATACCTTTGTTTTCTTGCACTCCCATTCTTTGCCACAGCCCAAAAAACGGGTGTCCATTCCTTCAAAATTGACCTGACTCATGTTGTCGACGACCGCGTTAAGGTTACCCTCAATGCTTCCATGGTAGGTCTAAGAAATACGCTAACTGACCAGTACTACCTTCACTTCCCTGCAACTATTCCTGGAACCTATGCAACCCTTGACTATGGTAGGTTTATTCATGATTTCAAAGCGTATGATGAATCGGGAAAAGCTTTAAAAATTAAAAAGAAACACAACACCTATACGATTCTTGGTCTCCCTGCCACGATTGAATATTGGGCAGAAGACACCTTCGATTCGAAGATTCGAAAAAACAAAGTGTTTGAACCCGCTGGAACGAACAACCAGGAACACCGCAATTTCCTCCTCAATGCTGCAGGTTATTTTGGCTTCTTTGAAGGTCAAGAAAGCCTTCCGGTCACGCTAGAGGTTCAAAAAAGTCCAAGTTTATATGGCATAAGCGCCATGGAAAGCTATAGTTATGGAAATAGCCAGGTATTCAATGCGCGGAATTACCATCACTTCTTAGACTGCCCGGTTATGGTCAGTAAACCAGATACCACCTCATTTAAGCTCGGTGAAGCCATAGTAACCATCAGCGTGTTTACCGAAAACGGAAGGGCGCTTTCTGAGGATATCTATGATGCCGTAAAAACCAGCATGGGTGCTATTGAAAACTTCCTAGATGGCGAACTACCTGTTACGAACTACGCCTTCATTTTTTATATTAAAGACTACACAGAGTTCGAAGGACTGTTTAATGGAACGGAAATTCGTATTGGTCAAATTTTTAAAGTCATTCGCAAGCTAGCAGGAAAAGGATTTGGCGCGCTCGAGCACGGCAACAGCTCTGTCTCCTACCTGCCTGATTTTGGAGGCAGCACTGTCTTAGATGGCATGGCAGACGTCTGTATCCACGAGTTCTTCCATATTTTGACACCACTTGGACTGCACAGTGAAGAAATTGGAAACTTCAACTATATCGAACCAAAAATGAGCCAACACTTATGGCTTTACGAAGGAATTACCGAATACTTCGCCGGAATAAGTCAAGTTAAGGGCAATGTCATCGATAAAGAAGAATACGTACGCACCCTACTCCGTGGGAAACTCGTTACCAGTGATAAATTTCCTAATGATAAAATGTCGTTCACAGAGATGAGTGAAAATGTACTAGAAAATCCGTACAAAAAACAATATTCACAAGTATACCAGCGTGGTGCTGTCATGGGCGCCTTGTTAGACATACGCATCATGGAACTCACTAACGGTGAAAAAAATCTACTCGACATCATCCTTGCCTTGAGAAATAAGTATGGCCCCAACAAAAGCTTCAAGGATCAACACATTATCGCTGAATTTGTATCCATGTCAGACCCTGCATTACAACTGTTTTTTGACCGATACATCACCGGTAGAGAGGACTTGCCGGTTCAAGAATACCTTCGTAAGGTGGGAATAGCCTATGACCGAAGCTTCCAAGGCGAGATTGTTGTTGATCCTTTAAAAGATAATGATGTGAAACGCTCCCGCATGGCGAGGAAAGGACGCTACACCATAAAAAAAGTTGGAAAGAACGATAAGATAGGACTACAAGAAGGTGATCTCTTAACTTCTTACCGCGACAAGCTACAAACTGAGTTTGGTTACCTCTCTAAGGACGAGGTCATTCAGCTTGAAGTGCAACGTAATGGTGATGAAATAATACTCCCCTATACCATAAAGACATCCAATGGTGTAAAAAGCCATTACGTTAGATTCATGAAAACACCCACCAAGGAGCAACTTACACTTCAATCTCTTTGGCTCAACAGCACCAGACAAGAATAAAACTTGATTCTTTTAGCATAAATAAATCCCCCATGAGGGATTTTATATTACGAAATGGGTTGTAGAGGTTACTTAATCACAAAATCATGAACGTCCTCACCCACCATTAATTTCATATCACCTGGTTCTACGACCCATTTGTTAGACACATCTACTAAGGCAAAACGTTCGCGTGGGATACGCAATTCAATCACAGATTGCTCACCAGGTGCTATATCTACCTGGGCAAACGCACAGAGGTTTTTGACACTTGGCACTATACTGGCCACTAAATCTTCATAGTACACTGGGACCGTTTGCTTACCTGCCATATTCCCAGTATTAGAAATAGTGACATTCACGACCAATTCCTCATTAACCTGTACGTTCGCTAATGTAGAAGTTACAGACCAAGTTGTATAACTCAATCCGTGTCCAAACTCAAACTGTGGACGGAAGGATGCGGTCCCTTTGTCTCCCGAGGGCCCGGCAGCAACACCCATTGCATCAGCCACCCTATGGTCAAAAGTGACATGACTAGACGGTTGCCGTGGATAGGTAAAAGGTAGTTTCCCCGATGGATTAAACTCTCCAAATAATGCACCAGCAATGGCTTCACCACCGAAGTCGCCGGGCATCGGAGCGTATAATAATGCGTCAAAATAATTCTCAACATCCCGAATATTCCTTGGTCGGCCTGCCGTCATTACACCTACAACCGTTGCTCCTCTTTCCTTGATATTTTTGATCATTTCATACTGGGCTGCAGGAAGGAACATGTCTTCTATATCTCCTACACCTTCGCAATAAGACCATTCCCCAAACGCAATAACTACGGTTTCACCTTTTAACGAAGCCGTGCTAAGCCTACCTGTGGGTGCCCAAACATTGATGTCTTCTCCAGAAGAATAGTACGTTGCTCCACGCGCCTCCATGGCCTCCGCAATCGTTCGTGCCTTGCCTGTGTTCGCTAGACCAGGATTATCGCCTTGCCAGCTGTGTGACCAACCACCGTTCAATGGGATAAGGCTATTAGCTGTAGGGCCCGTCACCATGGGTGTTTTTTTCAAAGGCAATACATGGTTGTTTTTCAATAGCACCAGGGAATTTTGAGCTGCCTTGAGTGCCGTAGCTTTATGTTCATCACAATTAAATAATGCCAAATCCGGCTTAACGTTTCCTTTAAACAACCCAAGATCCATTTTTACTTGCAGGATACGACGGACACTTTCATTAATTCTAGACATAGGAACTAGGCCCTCCTCCACACACTCTTTGAGTAACCGTGGAAAATCTAAATCATCAGGCACCATACTCATATCTATACCCGCATTAATCGCCATTGCCACTGCATCTTTGTAATCTTTTGCTACTCGATGTCTATTGAATAGATAGTGAATATCGGCCCAATCGGTTACCGCGAGGCCTTCAAAACCTAGTTCACCTCTCAGGATGTC
>Ga0209279_10000782_pt1 | contig 18982 bp, 16 predicted proteins | sample CoawatmetaG00DNA_3_FD_187508 | JGI IMG/M metagenome (GOLD analysis project Ga0209279, IMG submission 187508) | Marine microbial communities from the West Antarctic Peninsula - Coastal water metaG006-DNA (SPAdes) (version 2) | ecosystem: Environmental > Aquatic > Marine > Coastal ... | reverse complement strand
AACCGATATGGATGGTAAAGCAGACTATGTGCAGGTTGTGTTTGCAAATGAGCAACTTGATTTTTCCAAGGCATTCAGCTTTGAACTCTAGAAGATCGAACAGTGAATAAGGCGCTCCTTCTTCCTCTTATTTTTCTGTCAACGTTACTATCGGCAGCAGATGGGCAATTTTATATCAATGGCCAGGCTATAAAAGATATTTCGATATCCCTCGGGGTCAGCAGCATCAATTTTGGTGATGTTTACAATGGCAGTCAGGTGGAGAGTGTTCTGGTAGATTTTTATGTCAATGCAGAAGACTCCTATGATTATAGGGTGCAAATAAGTAATGACGACAGCAGCGGTGTGTTACAGATGTCACGCAGCTCAAGTACAGGATATACAGGAAATAACATAACTTATATAAATACAGCTAACGGATCAAACCAGAGACATGAGTTTTATGTTGATCTGGCCACAGAAAAGATGAGCGATAAGCTATCTGCAACTATTTTTTTGATGGCTCTGTACAACGATATCCCCGAATAATATATCCTCACACTGGATAGCTTATTTTTTTAAAGTAAAACAAAAATAAAGAGAGTAACAAAATGAAAAAATTATTATTAGCTGCATCGATCTTTGCTTTGTCAGCTCCGGCAATGGCATCATCGAATGAATTAGATAATGAAAAAGAAGCAACCTTAAAGGTTATAGCGCATTATGTAGAACCATTAACGGTGGAATTAGCCTTTACGGTGATAGATTTTGGAGATGTTTACACAGACTCTGAGGTAGGTACTGTGCCGGTTTTGACTGAATTAGCAGGTGAACCATTAGAAGAATATTCATTCAAAATTTCTTCTGATGGTGATTACGCAACATTAGAAAATACATCTGGAACTGGTGCGTTTGGTGTAGATGGGAAGGGTGAATTTTATTTTGTAGTTGGTCTTGATACGAAAGACCTTATAGAAGATCAGGAGGTCAATGAGACGGTAACAGTCTCTGTTACTTATAGCGGGATTGCGACTACAACTACAACAAAATCATAGCACCATAACTATTATTGAAAGCGCAGCAGCCTCAATCTGTTGCGCTATTTTATATGGCTGAAACAATGAAGAAAATTTCCCTGGTGTTATTGGTACTTTATTCAGGACCCCTTTTTTCCTTGGAAACGGTAAGAGTAAAAAATGCTGAACTCAAGGATCTTTATCTTTATAACGGCAGCAGACTCGATGTTACTCCTGAAGAGGGAGTGATTGTTTATATCGAGGGCATCGAAAATAAAAGGGTAAAGCTAAAAATTAAATCAACCGGGGCTATCTATCTGACTTCAGGGGTTAGAATAGATAATCTAAGAGCTAATAAGCCGATTATAAGGCTAGATAAATTTGGTGAGGGCCGTTTTGAAATAGGGTTTTCTCTGCTCGGTGAAAAAAAAGTCAGTGGTCAACACAAAAAACAGATCAATTATGAGATTGAATATTTAAACTAACTGAATATCCTAATCGTTTATCATTTGCCTTCTGCTTTGTTCAACCGGTTGAATAGCTATAAGTGGTTACTCTGTCCTGAATAAGGCTAAGATCTCCATCAGTGGTTTATATTATTTAATGTTATATAACTTAGGACAGATTAATCGCCATAAGGCAACTTCAAATTTGCAAGCTCCGTATCAATTTTACCGGAGCCATTCAATATTTCACTGTGCTATTTTGATTAGACTTAGCCGTTTACGTGCTCCTTTTTAGTTTGCCGCGGAAATGAAATAAGGCGGTAAGTGATGCAAATAAAAGCCCCCTGGTTGCTCCTATCCAGCCTATTTTTTTGTCATGCGGCTTTATCGAGCACGAAGGATGACTATTTTGAAAATATGATCACCCTTCAAGTGGGCAGTTACCTGCAACAGGAATTTGTTGAAGTAATAAGTGACATTGATGGGGGTATCTACTTGAATATTAGTGATTTACTCGAACTTACTGAGCTCACTGAATATACCCAGCTTTCGATTAATAAAGAAAATATCACTTTACTCATGGCAGGAAACCTTTTTTCCAACAGACAGGAATGGCAAATAACTACTGAGCTAAAAAAGCTTAACAGCATAGAAATCGATGGTAGGCTATACCTTGACAAGGAGAAAATCGGTGAGCTTCTTCCCCTAGAAGGAGTCAAGTGGTTCGAGGAAAAATACACATTGATAATATCACCGGCTTTTAATCTACCCCTAGATACCCGAATAAATGCCGAAAAAAGAAAGCGGCAGTTAGAACAGAACAAGAACAGCAAAAAGGACTCCCAGGAACAAGACCTATTTATGAAAGCAGATCGCAGAATGATCGATCTTGGCATGCTGAAATTACGGTATGACATAAAGGATTTTGCCAATTATTTGAAAGAAAAGGAGAATGTAGGAAATCTTGAAATAGAGTACAGCTCCCAACTGCTTTATGGTGACTTTAATATTAGGCACAATCTCTATGCCAGTGGAGAACTTCAAGATATCAGTCTGTCTTATCCCTATCTCCTTCAGAATAAAACTGTCTCTATCGGAGATAATTATATCTCAGGAAACGATATCCTTGGCTATAACAGTCAGATGAGGGGAATATCGGTCAGTACCCACGACTATAGCGTTCAGCGTTCAGGACGGGAGCTGACGATTAAGGGAGAGGCTGCCAAAAACTCATCGGTTGAAATCTATCAAAATGGCAAGGTAGTCGACTATCAAACGGTGCAAGGCAAAGAATATGAGTTCACTGTGGAGATGAGAAGCCAACAAGATGCGTTTCAGATAAAGATCTATGACCGAAACGGTGTCTTTATTAAAGAAGAATATATTAATATATTGGAGGGAAATGGCTTTCTCTCAAGTGGTGAGTGGGACTACAATCTTTTTTACGGACAAAATCCAAAGGCAAAAAACCGCGACTGGGATGATCTAAAATACGGATTCTCCTACGGCCTGACTAACAACCTCAGCTATGCATTCGACTATTATAACACCCGCAATGACGAAAGACTGTATCATTATGCAAAACACCGTGCCGGCTATCGCTTTTCAACTTTATCCGTGCCCTTAGCTGTAAATTTTTCCTATTATGATTCTTTTGAAGATAACAGCGCAGGTTATATTGCCGAATTAGAAAGTGAACTTTTTTCTCATCAACTATATTACAGCTATGAGCAGTACAGTGATCTTTTAGCGGAAGATGAAAATAAGGACAGTTACCAAGAAGTTGAAATATCAGGGGATTATAGCAAAAATGATTATTTTTTGCGCTTTTCAATTAAAAATTATCAGGGCAGAGTAGAAGAAAAATACGATACGGGACTCAGTTATGATATTACCCGCGAGATAGGTATGGATTTAGACTTTGGGAAAACCGTCCTAAAAAATGATGAGCGAAGATCTAATTATACTGGAGGAATAACCTTTAACACCCGTCAAGGAGATTTTAGCTATCGCTTAGTTGCCCTATATCAGCAGGCAAAAGATCCCAAATGGCGGTACAAGGGCAGTATAAGGAAAAGACTCAGTCCGGATAGTAAATACTCCTATAACTTTACTGTTGATTATAATAAAAAAGATCTTTTGAGCCTGAATATAGGATTCGAATATAAATTTAATGCGTTTTTAAAGATGGACTATAATTACGACAGTGATAGAGAGCAGAAACACAATATTGACGCCAGCTATGAACAAGTTATTGATTTGGAAAATCCTTTTACACTCAATAGTGCCCGGAGTCCTGATCAGGGATATATCGAGGGCACTATTTTTATTGATAAAAATGGCAACAGTAAAGTGGAGCACGATGAACAACGCCTTGTAGATGTGAACGTTGCTATAGGTGAAAATCGGGTAAAAACCAATAAAGAGGGGCTGTTTTATCTTTCCGATGTTTCGCCCTATCGAAACAACAAACTAAGCTATGATTATTCAGGCACTACGATTGATCCAACACTCCAAGCTTATGAGCATCAAGATGTAAACATTATCCCTGCATCGGGTAAAAAAATTGAAATAGGACTAATACCCTTGTCGATGATTATGGGCTCTATTAACCTGTCTGCATTAAAAGCTAAACAAAAGAGAAAATTTATTAGCTATGTGGAGATAATAGTTGAGAAAGACGGTATTTACTTCCGTAGTATAAAACCTGAATATGACGGTTTTTATGTGGTTCAGGATTTACAGCCGGGAAACTATTTACTAACAATAAACTACCTAGGCAGTGAAGAGATTACCCTTGATAAAGGGGCCCTTAAAATCAATGTTCGCTCAGGAGAGACCGGCGATTTTTATGAAGGAATAGATTTTAACGTGGTTGACATTCAAGCTAAAAAAATCAACACCATTTTTCATCATTCTGAAAAGCCTCGGTGATAATGCTACTGTAAAATGAAGGGGATTAATTGACTCGACGACCCCAGTTAAAGAAGATTACTAACGATTAACATCACAACACAGGCTCAATTGTTCAGCGCAAATTTTTTTTGATCAACAACGCTTTTACCCTAGCGTTCAATCAAGATATAATAAGCGACTAATTTTTTAACAGCGAGAAAACACTTTGCAGGTAGACATATTAATTATTGGCGCAGGTGCCGCAGGTTTAATGTGCGCTGCAACAGCCGGTTATAAAGGAAAAAAAGTTGTTGTCGTTGATATGGGAAAAAAACCTGGCCGCAAAATACTGATCAGTGGTGGTGGCCGTTGTAACTTCACCAATGAAAACGCTCGCGCTGAACATTATATTTGTGACAACCCACACTTTGCCAAGTCAGCGTTAAGTCGTTATTCCGCGCAAGACTTTATCGAATTAGTAGAGCGTCATGGGGTCAATTATCACCACAAAACTCTGGGCCAATTATTTTGCGACGACAGCGCCAAAGATATTGTAAATGTATTGATGACCGAATGTGATTGGGCCGGTGTTGACGTACGCCTGCGCAATGAAGTCATCGCCGTTAGCAAAACAGCGTCAGGCTACCAGGTAAAAACTACCAGCGAAACTTACACCTGTACCTCGCTTGTGGTCGCCTCTGGCGGTTTAACTATGCCCAAGCTAGGCGCAAGCCCGATTGGCTATAAAATTGCTGAACAATTTGGTTTAAACATCTTACCAACAACACCGGCATTAGTGCCTTTTACCTTACACGACCACGATAAAAGCCGTTTTGATGGTTTGTCTGGCATCAGTATACCGACCGAAGTGTTTAGTGATGATGGCACTACATTTAAAGAAAACATCCTCTTTACCCACCGGGGTTTATCAGGCCCCGCCATTTTACAAATATCGTCTTTTTGGCGTGCAGGCCAAGCAGTTACTATCAACTTATTACCTGAAAAAAGTCTGGATGTCCTCATTAGTGATTGGCGAGTCAATCAAGGGCAAAAATCATTAAAAAATCAGTTATCAACAATATTACCCAAACGCTTCATTGAGTCGTTAATTACCAGTAACGATATTCCGGATAAAAATATTAACCAACTCGACCATGCTGAAATAGCGGCATTGAGCCAATATATACACGCGTGGCAAATAAAACCTAATGGTACGGAAGGTTACCGAACGGCAGAAGTGACTTTAGGTGGTGTTAATACCGATGAATTATCCTCTAAAACTTTTGAAGCTAAAAAGTCTGCTGGCTTATACTTTATTGGTGAAGTCATCGATGTTACTGGCTGGCTCGGCGGCTATAATTTTCAATTTGCTTGGGCCAGTGGTTTAGCTTGTGGCCAAAGTATGTAGTTGACAAGAGATAATTAGAGTGAACAAATTCTGATTTGTGCGAACCGATGCTTGCCTATGATCCTGAGGATAACCCTAATTATTTAGCGGATGTATCCTGCCATGTTAAGTAGAACGATAAGGATGCTGTATGGTAGAAATAATTAAATGGTCACTTAAGTCATATTATGCGGCCACAATAATAGCTCTTTAGTATGCTTTTAGCAGCGGTAACGTTATAGTTTTAAGCAGTTACTGACTGATTAAATGCCAATAAAACGAGTAGAATAAACATTTTTTTCGTACTGCGTTTTATTTTTTTAATCGGGTTTATGATCATTAACTTTATTCCTGTCCTGTGCTTTTATTTCATTTATCTGATTCCGATATCATTATTTTTCACCTATTAACTAAACGGCTTTTTAACAAGTAAAGGTACCTAAGTATGCCAAAATCTGTTTATAATCAGGCGTCATTCTCAATAAAAGAATAAAAAATGAAAAAAACAATCGGTTTAACCTTACTTACCTTTGCTCTATTAAGTGGCTGTGGCACTAATGATGTTGCAACAACAAATACAGCAACAGATGTATCGGCGAGTTATCAAAGCATTAATAAAGAACAACTCATTAATCATATTAAAGTGCTTTCTTCAGATAAATTTGAAGGACGTGCGCCGTCAAGCAAAGGAGAAGAGTTAACGCTTGACTACCTAACCCAACAATTAACCGCGGTTGGTTTTAAGCCCGGCAACGGTGATAGCTTCTTACAAGCCGTACCTATGGTGTCGATTGAGGCATCACCAGACATGACACTATCCATTGGTGATAAAGACTATCAATACGGACCCGAAATGGTGATGGGCTCTAGCCGTATTAGTGACTTTGAACAACTTAAAGACTCTGAGTTAGTTTTTGTTGGCTACGGTGTTAATGCACCTGAATACAACTGGAACGATTACGAGGGCTTAAACGTTAAAGGGAAAACAGTGGTTATCTTGGTTAACGACCCTGGCTTTGCCACTCAAGATCCAGCACTATTTAATGGTAATGCCATGACTTATTACGGTCGTTGGACATACAAATATGAAGAAGCGAGTCGTCAGGGAGCTGAAGGTGCCATTATTATTCATGAAACAGCGCCCGCATCATACAACTGGTCGGTAGTTGAACATTCTTGGACTGGCCCTCAGTTTGGTTTCGTTCGTGAGGATTTAAATAAAGGCCGTGTTGCGGTTGAAGGCTGGGTAAGTAGCGAGGTCGCGAAAGAGTTGTTTGCTAACGCTGGCTTGAACTTCGAGCAAGCCAAAATTGAGGCCACCAAGGGAAGTTATCATATCGATATGGGCGATTTAAACGCGTCTATTACGGTGAATAATACGGTAAAAGAGTCGGTATCATATAACTTTATCGCAACTTTACCGGGTAGTAGTAAGCCTGATGAGCATATTATTTATACCGCACACTGGGATCACTTAGGTAAAGATACTAGCCTAACGGGTGATCAAGTGTATAACGGCGCAGTAGACAATGCATCAGGTACAGGTGCACTTATCGAGGTAGCGGAGGCATTTGCTAAACTCCCTGTTGCACCGGAACGCTCTATTACTATTATGGCGGTAACAGCGGAAGAACAAGGCTTATTAGGCTCTAAGTATTACGCAGCTAATCCCATTATTCCTGCCGCTAAAACAGTCGCCAATATTAATATGGATGCCTTAGGTGTTAATGGTCGCAGTAGTGACGTGTCTGTTTATGGCTTAGGTCAGTCAGAGTTGGATAACTTTCTTAAAACAGCAGCGAAAAAGCAAGGCCGTATCATTGCCGGTGACCCTCGTCCTGCTGCAGGTATTTACTACCGCTCTGATCATTTTGCTTTTGCTAACATTGGTATTCCAGCACTGTACGCTAAAAGTGGTACCACACCAGCTGACGAAGCCACTAAAGTATTGCGTGCAAAACTAAATGAACGTTTAGGCGAGTGTTACCACAATCTTTGTGATGAATATAATGACGCTTGGGATATGTCTGGCGCTGTTGAAGACATACAAGCATTCTATGCTATTGGTTATCAGCTATCTAAAGAAAATGTTTGGCCTCAATGGAGTAAAGCATCTGAGTTTAAACGCTAAACTTATTTAACTCGCTTATTTCACTAGGGCAAGCCAAGGTGAAACAAGCGCTTAATTTGACGGCTTTATATACACAGCGGTTGAAGCCACTCTTTTATTATTGCTTGTTCATTATATCTAGTAACGCATGAACTGTAGCTTCAACACCGGCTTTTACCGCAGGCTCAGGTGTTATTTTAAATAAAGGACTGTGATGGCTAGGTACGGCTGCACCACCTTCTGCTTCACGTTTAAAGTCTGCTGCTGGTGTACCACCTACACCAAAATAAACGCTAGGGATATAAGGTTTGGTCGTAAAGAAACCAAAGTCTTCAGCGCCCATACCTGTTGCGCTCGGTTCAATTAGCGCTAAGTCACCCATTTTATCTGTTAAGACCTCTTTTAAACGTTTAGCTAAGGCTTTGTCATTAAATGTTGGCGGATAAGCAAACTCACTGAAGTTAACTTCGGGGAGTTTATCTTCTGGCATACCTGCTGTGCGAGCTGTACCAATAGCAATACGTTTTATTGCCGACAGCAACTGCTCACGTACCTCTGGTGTTAAGCTTCTGACCGTTAACTGTAAATGTGCTCGATCAGAAATAATGTTGTGTTTAGTGCCCGCATGAAAAGACCCTACGGTAATAACGCCAGGATAGCGAGGCGCTAATTCCCTACTGATAATGGTCTGTAAATTATTGACTATCTGTGCGCCAATTACGATGGGATCTTTACCACGGTGAGGATAAGCGCCATGGGCACCAATACCATGTACTATAATATCAACGGTATCGGCACCGGCGTATGGTGAACCTTCATCGACAACGATTTTTCCTGCCTCAATTCCTGAACCTACATGAAAGGCAAAAGCATAATCGGGTTTGCCAAAACGTTGCCATAGGTTGTCAGCCATCATTGCTGATGCACCTGGGCCCATCTCTTCTGCTGGCTGGCCAATAAGCATTAAAGTGCCAGACCACTGACTTTTAATTGAAGCCATATGTCTAGCCGTTCCAACTAAACTAGTAATATGCACATCATGACCACAGGCATGCATAACACCGACTTCTTTACCGTTCCAATCTTTGGTTATTACTGTGGATGCATTCGTTAAGCCTGACGCTTCAACAACAGGTAAGCCATCCATATCAGCACGAACCATCACAGTAGGACCTTCACCATTTTTCATTAGCGCAACAATACCGGTACCGCCAACATTTTCTGTAACAGTAAAACCAACAGTGCGCAATTCGGTGGCAAGGCGTTTAGCCGTTTTAAATTCCATCAATGAAAGCTCTGGGTTTTGGTGGAAATGATCCCATAGCGGACCTAGATGTTGCTGATAATCTTTGTCGATTTTATCGCTAGTCGATGAAGAAAAAGCGAACGGACTAAAAGCAACTGCAGAGCTTATTAGTGCTAAAGTAAATAATTTTTTCATTGGTTCTCGTCTCGTTACAGCCAGTAAATATATTTATACCTTAATACATATCGTGACCCAAAGTCTTACATAGCGAGCAAATTTTATTTACATTTCAATGGTTTTCTACTCATTTTATCACTCACAAACTCCATTATAAGTACCTTTAAGGCGCATTCAGCCTTGTACCAAAAGTTTAGTAAATAAAGTAGTCACGTTATTATTTATTGCTATACTTCTGAACTTACCCAGCGAAAAAGACTATCTGATGCTGATTTATTTCCCAGGGTTTCCATTGGTTTCGTCAATAAAGATATTCGCACTTGGTCTTTATATAAATTTAGATAAGGTCAAAGCTTGAACATCATCATTAAGCGTACTTTATACTTTTTGTTTTCCGTCGTCGCTTTAAGTGTGGCCCTGATCTTACTGGTATTACAATCATCACAACATATAGAAGCTGTTCATCAAATTGATGCTAACTTCGCCACTCAAAATAAAAAAACTTTACAGCACATAATACAGACGATTAAATCAACAGAACAGCCGGTATTATTGCATATAACTCAAAATGAAATTAATGGTCTTAGCGCTTTAGGCCACCGTACTATTCCACAATTCACTTCAAATATTGTACTGATTGAAGGCAAAGGTTTTTTTCGCTTTTCGTATGAATTACCGCTGCCACACTTTATTCGATTTTTAAATATTGACCTTACCTTAAATGCTTCTCACACAGGATTAGATTTCGACACCGTATATATTGGTAGCTTACCCATACCGGGTAATTGGTTAATAGCGTTAGCTGAAATGGTCAGCCCTGCTTATATTGAAACAGAATTTAGTACTTCTTTATTATCAATAGTGTCTAAAGTTGATATTTCTCCTTCGAGCTTACAAATTAATATTCAAGCCCCCAACAACATAAAGAGTAAGAACCAAAGTGCTAAAGATTCCTTATTTGCATTACGTGATCAACTAGCCCTATTTGGAGATGTCAACGATATTCGTTTTTATCACCAATCGTTGCTTGATTTTATTGATAACAATGAGAAGCGAAAGTCACTAACCCCCTATATCGCCTATATGTTTTCGGTAGCTGAAAAACGTAGTGTCATTTCAAATATCCCCGTAGCCGCAAAAGAAAATAAAGCGGCGCTAACGGCATTAGTCTTATATTTTTGCACCGATGAATTTGAATTGCTTATTGGTGATGTTTCCAATTATTCACCTAAACAAGCCTTACAACGGATGAGATTACAAAGGAGTGTATCCTTAAGGAGTCGAGTTGATATTCAACAGCATTTTATTTATTCTGTTGCATTACAGTTGTTTGGTAATAGTGACGCCAGTGATGCTATCGGTGAATTGAAAGAGTTTTTAGACTCAAATAAAGGCGGTAGTGGTTTTAGTTTTGCTGATTTAATGGCTGATCGCGCAGGAACTAGATTGGCGATGATATCAACCCAAACAAATGAAAGTGCTTTATTGGCCCAAGAAAGCTTAGCAAATATCACAAGTGAATCCGCTATTATTCCAACGTTAGGGGGCTTACCAGAAGGGATAACTCAACAAGCCTTTGAAAAATATTACCAAGGTGTAAAATCTACCAATTATATTGCTATGTTAAGGCATATAGATGAGCAATTATCACAAATACCCTTATATCAAATTCAATAATATTTAAGAAGTGACCTACGGATAGCAATTTTAGGCGCAGACAGCTGGCGGCTAAACCTTGTTATTTGAAAACAACCTCTACGGCTCTTTCATCACGACATTCATATGAGCCCATTTCGAATTCTCGGCAAATCCAAGGACGGTTTTCATAAATTGAACACATATAAGTTTCACGATTTAAGGCTGAACAATAGCCATCGTCTAAACGCAACATAGTCTCACTGCCCCATTCATCGACAGCAATATGCTTTTCAGGAACACCCGTATCCGTAATTATCATAACTTCTAAACGACAGCAACACGCCTGACAACTTGAGCAGGTGATTGCTGGCTCTGCTACGTTTTTAATGTGAATAGTCATGTAAATCATCGCATAAAATAATTAATTAGATTTTACACCAAGTCTCCCGTATTAGAAATTTATTTGACTCGCACTATGACTTTACTTTAAAAAATATCCTAGGTAAATATTGGTAAAGTTGACGACTAGATCAAAATATACCCAGGTAAAGTATTTTTAAGTAGAGACAAAATCCCAAACAAGCTTTATAGCATCAATAGAGTAAAATAATAGTGAGTTAAGTTGTACTTTATTGATCTTAGTACTATTATTACTGACTCAAAAGCTGACCACGTTCATTGTTCAGTATAGCAATAGCCACTTTTAGCGAGTATACTGCTATGATAAATAAAGACCCTAACAAATTAATGAACAGAAAATATTAAATATTTTTATCATATACTTAGCTAATTTTACTTGAAGGAGTTGGGATGTTAAAAAAAATCAAATGGTTCGTCATACTTGGCTTTTTACTCATTGTACTAGCCTTCATTTTCAAGCTGTTTTTTAAAGATGATATCGGTAATGTCAGTTTAGGTATGTTTACCACCGACGATATTAAATTAAATATCATGGTCGATCCATTAGTGTCAGGGGTAACTTGTCATGTAGCGAGTATTGAAGCTGATTTAAGTTTTTCGGACCCCTCAGACTCAGCGATATCTTGTCGGCAAACAGGTGAAATAACACCTGAAATGATTTCAAAAATTGACAGATCAAAATCGGGCGAAGTGGTTTTCCAAAAATCAAAAAGTATCTTTTTCAAAAATATGAAAATACGCCGAATTTTTGATGCCAAAAATCAAACCCTAATGTATATCTCTTATTCAACCAAAGAAACTTCTGGCAGTTATAAACATAGTTTATCAACTGTACCGCTTTGGGGATCGAAGGCTTATCAGCTTCAATAATGCAGGTTTCAACAATAAACAGGATTAATTTTATTAATATTTCCAATAAACTCAGTTTATTCATTTAATGGTGGTGATAATGCAAAACACCAAACAACATTATGGCTGGATAACCATTACCTTACATTGGCTAATCGCCTCGGTCATTATTGGTTTATTTGCCTTAGGCTATTGGATGGTTGATCTTGGTTATTATGACCCTTGGTACACACAAGGACCCGATATTCATCGTTCTATTGGTGTTGTCCTGTTTGGGTTAATGATTGTCATGTTTGTTGCTCAAATAATTCAAACCCGGCCAAAATCATTAGATAACCATAGTAAGTTTGAAAAAGTTGCTGGTGGATTAACACATAAGTTACTCTATCTATTAGTTGTTATGGTACTGTTCAGTGGTTATTTAATCTCTACAGCTGATGGACGGGCTATTGAGGTATTTAAATTAATAACCGTTCCAAGTTTAGGCACGTTATTTAACAATCAAGTCGATATTGCGGGATTTGTCCATCAATACTTATCGTACACTATGATGGTACTAGCACTAATACACGCACTAGCGGCATTAAAGCACCACTTTATAGATAAAGATAAAACCCTCACAAGAATGTTAGGTTACAAAAAATAATCAATTTGAAGGAATACTATGATGATGAAAACGACAATTACAAAAACACTAATAGCATCAGCTTTTGCTGCGACATTATTATCGCCATTAGCTAGTGCGGCAAACTATGTCATTGATCACAAAGGCGCGCATGCTTCTATTAACTTTAAAATTAAACATTTAGGTTACAGCTGGTTAACGGGTCGTTTTGACAATTTTTCAGGTGAATTTAGTTATGATGCAAAAAATATGAGTGCATCAAAAATTTCAGTAAAAATTGATACGGCTAGCGTTAACTCAAATCATGGTGAACGTGATAAGCATCTTCGTAGTGATGACTTCCTTGAAGTTGGTACCTTTACTGAAGCGACCTTTACCAGTTCATCTATCACTGATAAGGGTAATGATAAGCTCGAAGTGAAAGGTTTATTTTCTTTACATGGCGTGAGTAAAGAAATCACTATTGATGCCATAAAAATTGGTGAAGGTAATGATCCATGGGGCGGTTATCGTGCTGGCTTTAGTGGCACCACAAAAATTGCACTGAAAGACTTTGCAATTACAAAGAACTTAGGCCCTGACTCTTCACATGTAGAGCTTGAATTTCACCTTGAAGGTATTCGCCAGTAAATCGATTTAGTACCAGAATAAGGAGTCTAAACATTAGACTCCTTGACTGACTTTACCTTCCGCTCACCATAATTTATGACCAATAAAACAAATCCTAAAGTCACACTTAATTAAAGTATCAACATTGTCTGGTGATCAAGTACAATGCAAAAAAATAATGGTCATTAATCAAGTGCGTTTCAAAATCATAAGGTCATCGATATGAAAAGTTGGGTCTTAAAAATAATGGCCTTATTAGGTGTATCCTTCATTTTTTTATATAGCTTAATTTGGCTATTGACCCCTACTATTGCCCGACTTTACTCCAGTGAAATCTTAAAACTGGCCCTTAATGAAAACAGTTTGGTCTTATCTGAAGGGACTTCAATCCGTTATAACCCCTTTATCTCTCATCTTACTATTTCTGATTTAACACTTAATAAAGGGAATAATATCGATGAAGCGGTATTAAGTATTGAGCAATTAGATTTTAAAGTCAGTTTATATAAATTATTTACCGACCAATTCCACATCGCTGAATTTGAAATAAACGGCCTGTTTTTAAAGGTTAATATTGAGGCTGATAATATAGAAATTGCGGGAATTAACCTCAGTAACTTATCCTCTAGTAATATCACTGCACTTGAGCCCAAGGGTTTAAAAGAAGAGGCCTCAGCTTTAATTATAAAAATGGCACAATCAAATTTATATAATACCAAGATCGACATTAATTTTAATGGCGAACAACATCATCTCGATATATCAGCATTAACCTTTGAACAACTCTATGCTGATCATCAAGAACAAAACGTTAGGGTAATACTTGATGCAACTTTTGATAATGCACCACTGACATTAAATTTAAATACACAACTAAATAATGGTGTGGGGAGTATTACCTCTTATACAGATATTAGTGATCTTGATGTATCCCATTTAAATAAGTTGCTCCCTGATCATATGACTTCTCTTACTGGTCGTCTTAGCTATAAAGGTAAGCAGAAAATCACCCTAACTGAAGATTCGACATCGATAGCATTTACACAGTTTGAATTAATAACAGAGCAATTAACCCTAACTCGAGGTAACGTTCACGTAGCATTAGCGGAACAAAAACTGACCAGTGATGATTTACATATTTTACTCATAAAAGAAATGCCTGCCAAAATTAAAGCGAATGCCGTCGTTGAAATAGAAAATTTATCTGTAACTTATCAAAACAAAGATCAGGTACTGGCCCACGTTGAACGCCTAACATTGGACCATATAAATTTCGATACGAGGGATTATAAACATCTGATAAAAATTAAAAGCGTTAATTTATTTAAGGGGGTAGTTAGCGACTATATTGATAACGACACCTTACCTTTATTGAAATTTAATCAATTTACCATTGATGAGCTTATGGCTTCTGAACAAGGTCTATCTATAAAATTGGCGACATTGTCAGAATTATCAATCCAGGCAGAACTTGATGACAATAAAGTACTAAGTAACCTTATCGACTTCCCAAGAACAGGACCGGAAGAGATTGCTGAAGATGCAACCGTTGAACTAGTAGCACCTGAAGAAGCAACTTCCAATTTTCATTTCAAGATTGATAAATTTAAACTTGTAGATAATGGAGATATTCATTTCATTGATAATAGTGTTGTCCCCGTTTATAAACAACATATTACAGTGACTAAACTTGTAGTGGGGCCATTTAGTAACCAGCAAGGAATAGCTAAAACTTTATTTGAAATAGTCGGCAATAGTGATAAATATTCCAATTTCAGTTTCTCCGGTTTCAGTCAACCCTATGCAGCTGAGCCAGTGCATCATATTACAGGGACATTTAAAGAAATTAATCTCCCTGCCATATCCACTTACATGAAAGAAACACTAAAGTATGTCTTTGACTCAGGTCACCTCGATCTATCAGTGAATACAACGATTACTGCTAGTAACATTGAAGGCGAAATGGGTATTTTAATACGCGGATTAAAGTTAACCGCGGCTGATGATGAAATTAATACTATAAGCGACCACAGTGCAATACCTTTCTCTATGGCATTAAGCATGTTGGAAGATCGAAAAGGTAATGTTGAACTTGATATACCTTTATCAGGTAAAACCAGTGATCCATCCTTTGGTTTGAGTGGCTTTATTGCCTTGTTAATTAAACAAGCGACGATAAGCGCTGCTCAAGAATACCTAATAGCCACCTTTGTTCCATATGCAAATGTTATTAGTATTGCTAGAACTGCAGTAGACCATTTACTTAAAATTCGTTTTCATGATTTAGAGTTCCCTGCTGCTCAAATTATTCTTCAACCTCATCACCACCCTTTTCTATCTGAGTTTGCAGCGTTAATGGTAAATAAGCCGGATGTTAATATAACAGTATGTGGTATTAGTACGGCGGCAGATATCGGTAAAACTGCCGGTTCAGAAATCAGTAGTGACAATGATAAAAATAAGCTCAATGCAATTTCATTAGCAAGGATGAACGCCTTTAAGAGTTACATGGTAAAAACTGAAAAATTATTTTCATCAAGGTTATTACTGTGCAAGCCACAAGTAGATTCAGCTGTTGATGCAAAACCTAGAATTACATTTAGTAATTAATATATAAATATAGACCATAGGAATTTATTTTGTCTAATGCTAATAGCTTAGTAATTCTCGACTTTGAAACCACTGGACTTTCTCCTACTCAAGGAGATCGCACTATTGAAATTGGTGCTGTCCGTCTTGTCAATGGTGAAGTCACCGAGCAATTTCAACAATTAATGAATCCAGGAAGGATAATTAGCCCATTTATTGAAGATTACACAGGTATCACTAATCATATGCTTAAGAGTGCTTCACCTTGCTCAAATGTAATGGTTAATTTTGTTAAATTTATTGGTGATGATAACCTTATTGCCCACAATGCCGCTTTTGATAAACGCTTTTTAGATGCAGAACTCAGTCAAATTGATAGGGAATATCCTGGACATTTCAGTTGTTCATTATTACTTGCTAGAAGGGTTTTTCAAGGTGCTCCTAGTTATAACCTCGGCAACTTAATAAGTTATTTAGGCATTAAAAGTTCGGCTGGCTATCATAGAGCTTTATTTGATGCTGAAATGACTGCTAAGCTATGGTCTGCATTAATTGAAGAGATTCAGCAAAAAACTCAACTTAATATTGTGCCATTCACTTTAATTGAGAAAATTGTTAAAACACCGAAAAAATCAGTTGCTAATCTCTTAGCTTCTTTTAAGGACTAGCAGAAAAAATTAGCGATTTCTTGTGATGTGTTTGTTGTAAGGTTTTCTTTTATTATTACTACCTGCATTGTCACCTAGCGCTTTTTTTCTGGCACGCTGTTTGTCCCCACCTTTACCTTTATTAGTGTTAGGCTGTTTAGTTAAATCAGGTTCATACCCAGGTAACCATTGCTGTAAGAGCCTTACATCTAAGACCTTTTCAACTGCCTCTAACAACCATTCTTCCCCGGGACTTAATAAAGAGATAGCAAGACCAGTGTTACCTGCTCTTCCTGTACGACCAATACGATGGATATAGTCTTCAGCGATATAAGGTAACTCATAATTAATCACATATTGAAGATCAATAATATCAATACCTCTTGCTGCAACATCTGTTGCAACTAAAGCACGGGTTTTACCTGCTTTAAATTCTGCTAAAGCTTTGTCACGTGCACCTTGTGATTTATCACCATGAATTGACTGTGTCTTAATCCCATCTTTACACATCTCTTTTGCTAAGGCATCGGCACCTTGCTTAGTGCGTATAAAAATGAGTACTTGCCGCCAATTTTTTCCGCCAATAAGATGGGAAGTTAACTCTCTCTTACGATCCTCATCAACGGTGTAAACGATTTGTTCTATCTGAGCTGCTGCTGTATTACGCTCACTAACTTCGATAAGTTCGGGGTTTTGAAGTAAAGTTTTACTGAGCTTGAATATCGAGTCATCAAAGGTAGCAGAAAATAACAAGGTTTGCCGCTTAGTAGGTACCCGTTTAAGAATATTATCAATTTCATCTTTAAAGCCCATATCAAGCATACGATCTGCTTCATCAAAAACCAGTATTTCTAGGTTGTCGAGATTCGCAGAGCCATTTATTAAATGATCCAACAGCCTGCCTGGTGTGGCTACTAATATCTCTGCTCCGGCATTAATCGCTGCAATTTGTGGATTAATGCTAACTCCACCGTAAGCAAGAGCAGACTTTATATCCGTGTATTGAGCGTATTTATCAATACTTTTGTAAACTTGTTGGGCTAACTCTCTTGTTGGCGTTAACACCAATGCTTTAATGAATTTATTATTTGAAGTGTGATTACTCAATAGTTGTAATATCGGTAACGCAAAAGCAGCGGTTTTCCCGGTACCCGTTTGTGCCCCCGCCATAATATCTTTTCTAGCTAAGATAGCTGGAATAGCTTGTTGCTGAATAGGCGTTGGTTCGAGATAGTCTTGGTCAGCTATCGATTTAAGTATATTTTGATTGAGCGCTAAAGAAGAAAAGTCCATTACAAATACCTTGATAATTTATATTTATATTTTAACAGACTTATAGAGATATTTACTGCTTTTTATTAAAAGGTAACAACCTTGTTAAGGTATTATCTTTTTGAACATAATGATGAAATAGAGCACCGGCTGTGTGAAAGGCAATTAGGTAATACCCTAGCTCACCTATCGATTTATGAATATTCTCGAGATCTTTTGCTAGGGCTTTATCGATACCAATCAAACTTGGTACTTCTAGTCCAAAAAATAATAATTCTTTACCGGCAGCGCTTACAGTGAGCCAACCAAGAATAGGTAAAACAATCATTAATAGGTATAGAGAAATGTGCATAGCTTTAGCGATAGAACGCTGAATAATAGATAAGGCTGGTCTTATTAACGGTTTCTTTTGGATATAACGTAAACTTAAACGTATCCATACCAAAATAAACACAAGTAAGCCTAACATAAAGTGCAGTGCCTTTATTGCCTCTCGTGGCTCTGTTCCTTTAGGATATATTGTCCTTAGCTCTATAGTGGTAAAAACTGCCACAAGCAGTAAAGACATAAGCCAATGAAATAACATGGAAGCGGTGCCGTAGTGGTCGTCTGTATTTCGCCAATTCATAATATTCATCTTCGTTAATATGTTAGTAACACTTTATATTAGTATACATTGATCTATTTAACGTTTTATTCAAATGAATTTATCAACAGATCATCATCACTATAAGAAGTAATTCTTCAATAAATTATAGTGTAAGTAGAAGGAATTATAAAAGCAAAAAGCCCGTAGTCATTGACTACGGGCTTTCTTAATGGTGGTGGAGGGAGGTGGATTCGAACCACCGAAGGCAGAGCCGTCAGATTTACAGTCTGATCCCTTTGGCCACTCAGGAACCCCTCCACAGGGTCGAAAAGCCCAATACATAGTATCGGGCTTTTCTAAAGAGAAGTCTAGCAATGTCCTACTCTCACATGGGAACTCCCACACTACCATCGGCGCTAACACATTTCACTTCTGAGTTCGGAATGGGATCAGGTGGGACTATGTCGCTATTGTCGCTAAACAAAAAA
>Ga0209279_10000780_pt1 | contig 19031 bp, 27 predicted proteins | sample CoawatmetaG00DNA_3_FD_187508 | JGI IMG/M metagenome (GOLD analysis project Ga0209279, IMG submission 187508) | Marine microbial communities from the West Antarctic Peninsula - Coastal water metaG006-DNA (SPAdes) (version 2) | ecosystem: Environmental > Aquatic > Marine > Coastal ... | reverse complement strand
CGTGGAGTACACCCGCCATTGTTTCTAAAGCAGATGAACTCATAGCTGTCCGTCGGTCAGCATCTCTGTTTAACCATGAAGATACGGATGCGCGTGTAACGCCCATCTGGTCTGCAAGGTCTGATTGATTTAAATTAAACGCGGTCATCGCTAAGCGAATGCGCGTCGGAGTGTCTAACGTATTAACTATTCCCATCGGAACCCCCTGCGCTTGGTGGGCCTTGCTGGCATTGTTCGTTTTGGTTATTGCCAAAATTAGTCGCCATAAATGAAAAAGTCCGGAATAGATAATCCCAACGTGGTCGGGTACAGGAATTATGATCGGTAAACACTATGTGCCACGACCAGATTGCCTCCCGCATCCAAGCGAGCTTTCTGCATCTGTTATTATTTAGATTTGAAACTAACATTTATTTTATACCTTTTTTAATAGGGACACTCATTGTCCGTCCAAGCTAATGACCTTATTGTCATCGTCTTGTGATGTCCCAGGAATGAGTATGTAACTTTTAGTTGACAGCGTCAAACTGTATTTAAACTTTTCTTATAATTAAAGTAACATTTACTTGACAAAAGTTTGTGTCAATCTCAGTATCTTGTATTGACTAACCCACCAAACTTTTAATTATCAAGGACTTGATGTGAACATTACTCAAAAGAATCTATCCATCGCCACACTTCGCCTAGCTATTGACGAAGCTGGTGGCATTTCGGCACTCGCTAAACTAATGCCCGACTCCCCTACTCGCCAAGCTGTGGACAACTGGACTAAGAACGGACTCCCTGCAAAACGCGCTGTTCATATAGAAGTAGCGCTCAAAGGCAGGGTTCGCCGCCAAGAGTTACGCCCAGATTTATACGTTTAAACGGGGGAAAAGACTGTGATGACAAATTTTATGGGCGATTTCGGCCCGATGCTAAACGACAACGGCTATAACATTATCCCAGTATCAAAAGGGACTAAGCGACCAGCGCTTTCAAACTGGTCACGTATCAAATCTACTCAAGAACTTATTAAGTCTTGGGATGCTGACGCCTCGATCGGTATAACAACTGGAGAAGTAGTGGCGATAGACATCGACTGCTATGACAAGCATGTCACTAATGCGATTGTTAAATATTGCAATCAGAATATCGGGAAAGGATTGGCCCGTATCGGTCAAGCGCCAAAGGCTCTTCTTTTATTCCGCACAGACACGCCTATGTCTAAGTCAGTCTCCGCGAAGTTCAGCGATACAGACGGCAACACTAACTGCATTGAGATACTGGGCAAAGGGCAGCAGCTTGTAGCCTACGGTATTCACCCTGATACTCAACAAGAATACCGCTGGCCTAAAGCCTGTCCTTATACCGTACCAGTAGAACACTTGCCTATTATTAATGCTGAGCAGATCACTAAGCTATTCAGCTTCTTCGATGACACAGCACCTTCTAAGTGGCAGCGAAGCTCAACCAGTGCTGCACTTCAACAACCCGCAGCAAATCAGGACAACGTCCTAAACTTTGAACACATGAAGCAGCCCACCGGCATCTCGTCTACAGAGTTGAAGCGCCATTTAGAGCTTATGGACGCAGAGCCTTACGACGAATGGCTCTTGGTTGGACAGGCTTTGCACCATGAGTTCGATGGCGGCTTTGATGGGCTAACGCACTGGGTAGACTGGTCATCGAACGCCTCTTCTTATGATGGGCATGAGTTACTTGAATCAAAGTGGGAATCTTTCTCTGCGCTAAGAGAGGATGCAGTGGTAACAATGCGTACAGTTATCGCAACAGCGCAGACACGCACCAAAGAAGTAAAGCAGCAAGTCGCAGTAGAACAAGCGACTGGACTTGAGGCATCAAAGTTACCAAAGCTAAAGCTTTCAAACCTTCCTACACCTAAACGAAAGTGGGTGTTAGGCAATCGTCTCTTAGCTGGTTACATCACAGCGATGTTTGCCCCAGGTGGAGTGTCAAAGTCGATGTTCTCCATGATTACGGCAGCGTCTATCGCTACTGGCAGATCACTCACCGGTGAGGCTGTACACAAGCAAGGCAAAGTCTGGTTAATCAATAACGAGGACGACACTGATGAACAGATACGCCGTTTAGCTGGTATAGCCATGCACCACGACATCCCTTGGGAAACACTAGAGGAAAATCTTTTCATAACGTGCGGTTACGGCAACCCTTATATAGTGGCGCACGAAGGCCCAGATGGCGTCATCGCGCACCCGAACGCGGAGAAGATCATTGCTGAAGCCAAAGCTAAGCAGATCGACTTCATTGTTTTCGACCCGTTCATTACAGTGCATGACACAGAAGAGAATGATAATGGTGCTATTCAGCAAGTCGCTAACGTCTTAAAGCACATCGCAAAGGAGACGGGCGCTGCGATTGAGGTTGTTCATCACACAAAGAAGGCGGGTGCTAAATCAGATTCGGAAGGACATGCCGGTGACGTTGAGTCAGGCCGTGGCGCTTCTTCTCTTAAAGACGCGTGTCGAATTGCTACTACTCTAGCTCGTATGGCTCCCAAGACCGCTGAAAAGTTGGGTATTAACTACGAGGATGAGGGTAGGTTCCTAGTCCGTTTAGATCATGGCAAGGGTAACTTCTCAGGGCCACCAGAGGGTGCGTCATGGTTTAAGCAAGTGTCAGTCACCTTATCTAATAGCGATACGGTTGGTGTACACGAAGTTTTCGACATCTCTGAGCTAGTCGATGAAGCCAAGCAGCGCGATGTCGAAACCACTAGACAACAAATTAAACAAACCCGCTTAGACATCTGCGAAACAATGCCTATGGGCGAAACGGATCTTCCTGTACTTCTCGGCAATCTTGAAGCCATTTGGGGTAAATCAAAAGACACTCGTCGTCGCTATCTTATGGAAGCTTTGGTATTGGATGAAGCTGTTCGAGTTACTGGAGCCGATAATCTCCAGTACGACATCGTTTTAGTCAGTGCTTTATTTAAGAACGGAGCCTTGTTAGTGACCAAGGAATTAGCATGATCTGGTGTTGCACGGTGTTGCAAAACCGCGTTGTACGACACGAGATTATTTGCAACACGAGATTTGGTGTTGCACGTTGCACGGTGTTGCAAAATGGAGCATGCAACACGGGAAAGGTAATGGTGGCGGGGGTTTCAGCGTTTTGGAGTTGGTGTTGCACGGTGTTGCAAGCACTTTCATTTGCAACACGGGCTAAGTCATTGATTTATAAGCACATCTGGTGTTGCATCTGTTGCACCCCTATAGGGGGTGAACGTGTTGAAACACCACCCCATAAGTGGAAACCCGTTCGGCATTATATTTGCCGGATACTGGGTTTAACAATGGTAGATCAAAACTAATATCAATTAATCAGAGGGCAAGCTGATGGGTTTAATTAGAAAGTTTATTTGGAAATTCATTTGGGTGTGCAGTTTTTGTACACTTCAAATTACTGTCATATATAAAGATGGCGTTGTGATTAAACTTGAAAGTATTTGGGGTGAGGGTGAGGTTAATGAAGAGGTTGAGGATAAGTTTAAAGAGTTAGAACCTGAGTCCGATGAAACTAAGTTTAAGGATTCTGTGAAACTTGGGCTTAGCCCATCAACTAAAGTTGAATACTGGGACTGTCGCTAATGGTCGAATCAAAAGTATTAACAGAATCTACAGCAATGATGTTGGATTCTTGGTCGCGGTGGTCACGAGGTTTAGATGCCTACTCTTCACTTTGGTATCCGTCAGCTTCTCCAGAGTCCAGGTTATCTGTTGATAGTAATGTTTGGGAGTCTGGAGTAACGAGAACTCCAGTTATTATTGCGGATGCTGAGCGAGTGGAGGCTGCTGTTCAGGTAGTTAGGCGTCAGGATATGCAAATGGCTCGTTGTCTGAAGTACCGGTGGGTGTATGAGTTCTCAGGAAGGCGTCTAGCGAAAGAACTGGGTACAAACCGTACCGACGTATGGCCTTTGGTAGAGCGTTCAGAGATGGCCTTGCAGGGCGTTCTGTGGAGCAGTGAAGATTAGCTAAATTTAAAGACGATTAATTGGCGTATAAATATGCCCAATTAAAAGGGGTATGGAAATGAATACTCCCATACCCCTTTTTCAGTCAGCTTTCGTTTTTTCAGTCAGCTTTCGTTTTTTCGCTGGCCTTTTCTCGTTCGGAAACGAGTTCAGCGGCGTAAGTTTTGAGCTTGGGTACGTCGTCTAAGTAAACCCAAACTCTAGTTTGTTTCAACCCTTTAGCCTTTAGCCGGTCAAAATACGCAGCTTGCCTTGCTGCACTGGTGTAGTCGTAGTTGTTTTTAGCTGTCATCCTCGCCCCTTGTCGTGTCAAGCGGTGGAAGCAACTCGTCCCACGCATCGGGAAGGAGTTTTTCTCCATTAGGGCCGTGTACAAATGGGCCAATTTTTAAGCCCGTGTCCCTAAAAAATAGCTTTGCCAATCCATGGTGCAGGTTAGATAACTGCTGGCACATTTCATCCTCGTCTTCGCAGTCAAGTATGTCGTGTATTTTGCTAAACATATAAGATGTTGAAACTGTGCTGTCGCCCCATTTGTTACTCATGCGTCACCTCCAAAAATAGAATTGTTATCTGCAATGTATTTATTCAGCGCAATTTCAACGTCGGCATGGCTTTTGAACTCTTTAGCCTCCGCAACCGACAAGAAGTGACATTGTGAAAGGTCATGCCCAATGGCTTCTTTGGCTGCGTCAATTTCGCTGTCAGCATCTTTTAAAGAGTAGCATTCCGTCTGACCTGACCATCCAATAACCGTTACCTGTTTATCTTTCTTTAAAATATCGTTGTATTCATCTGGTATTTCATCGCCAAAACAATCAACAGCATTTTCCATCGTCCACTCTTGATAGCAAAAGTCGTGCGCTTCAGATGCTTTTTGGATTAAATCAGCCTCGTCCAGCGCCCTCCAGATCATTACTCGTCCAGAGTGTGGCACTTCAACTACTATTATATCGTTCATAATCATCTACTCCCCTAGCTGTTAAGCCATTCATCATAAGTTTTTAATGGCCGACCTGTAAAGGTATCGTTGCCATCACTATCACCAGCGCAAGACAGATATATCTGATACTCGCTGTCATTGGATCCCCTAGTTTGGGTCTGCCAGCTTTCGTTATATGTTAATTCCATAGTGTTCTCCTAATAGTTAAAACCAGTCAGCTTTCGGATATATGCTAGTCGGTCTGATACATATTCGACTGCAAAAGACTGCGTAAATGGGCAACCACAACAATCATGCTCATGGTCGCAGCGATATGATTGTTTGCTGCAAACTAAATCAAAATACCTCACACAAGCGACCAGTTTATCTTCGTCTTGTGGGATAGCCTTGTCATGCTCTACTCGCCATATCGTCGTTGCTGCCCCGTCATATTCGGCTGGCTTTTCCTTATAGCGATTAATAGTCATGCCCTCAACCGGTAGCTCAGTTTTGTACTCTTCTGTTGGGTCGTATTGGTAGCATAATTCCATAGTGTTCTCCTTTGGGGCTTTCGCCCCAGTTGGTGGGTTAATATCCAATTGCGTTTAAATAGCCGTCAAGCTGCTTTTCGTCTACTTTGGTTAAATTAATAACCACCACGCCGTCCAGCATGGTTATTGCGACTGTGTCGCCGTCTCCTGCTAGACTCTTTAGTTTACTGATAGATACCCGTCTATCACCGCGCTTGGTTAGATAGAATTTGATCTTGCAATCTTCCCCGCTTAAATGTCGGGCTTCGATTACAACACCGTTTTCGCCTCCCTTTTCTAGTTGGGTAAAGTCAACACCGTGGGCAAAAGCAAACCGGCGCACCGTCGCGTTAGCGTCGATAATACACTTGTCTAACATGGTAAAAGTCAGGTCAATAGTTGCTGTTGGTTGGGGTAATCTTGATACATTATTCATCGTTAAAACTCCTGCGGGGCTTTCGCCCCAGTTGGTGGGTTATCGCGCAGATATGCGCTCTTTGAACTCGTTTTTAGCGTTTTCTAAAGTGTCGGCATAGTGACCCCAGAAAAAACCATCCTCATTAAAGCGCCACGTCACAAAAGGGTGAACGCCTTTACCTACATAACAAAGTGCGACTCCATTATAAAAAGCTAATAGTTTAACGCCGTGCTTTTTTGTTAGCTTTTCAACGTCTTGAATAGTCATACGCTACCCCGCTTGTTTTTAATCATAAACTTGTGGGCGTCTTCGATTACGTCGTTAATCGTTTCTAGCTCGAACATGACTTCAATTTGTTCATCGGTCAGCGCGTTGGCTGCGTGTCCAGCGGTAAGCGCTTTTTCTATGTCGTATTCAAACTCCCTTAGATACGCGTCTGTCGTTTTACTAATCATAAGTTCTCCTTTGGGGCTTTCGCCCCAGTCGTTATGGTGGGTTATTCTTTGCCGGTTATGGTTATTGAGTTTGTTCTATTCTTTCGCCACAGCCTTATCGTTCCGTTTTGCAGTTCCTGCATTAAAACCATTGTGTGCACGGTGGCTTCTGCTTCGCCGTATTTTTCGGCGCAGTAATCCAATAGAAAATTAGTAAGCACTTCTCGGCTTAAATTTACGTCTTTATTTCCGGTTACGGTTGCAAAGTATTGCATGGTGATGTTCTCCTTTGGGGCTTTCGCCCCAGTCGTTATGGTGGGTTAGATTGAGTCGTACGCAGCTTTGATAATCACGGCAGATAGCCAGATAATAAAAGCCCAGACACCAAGGTGTCCGTTTTTAATCGCCTTAAAAAGCTTCATTTGTTTAGCTCGTCCTGTAGCGCGTTTATTTCCTTTCCCATAGTGTTGAAAAGCACCATTAGGCCGGTAATCATCGCGCACTTATCAGCGTCTCCCATACTGTGGGCGATCTTCATACCGTAACTCGTAGCGCCTTCGATACTGTCGTATGTTGCGAAAACTGGTACTGTTTTAATCGGTTGTGTATTCATTTGTAAAACTCCTTCGGGGCTTTCGCCCCAGTTATTGATTTAAATTGATGCTGTGCTGTGAACTACTGGGAAGCCGTCGACTTCTGCAATAACTGTGCAAATATCGTAGCCTTTAACCTTCTTTCTAGTGGACTTTTGAAAACGCGCCCTAGCTTTCTCTTGCGCTTCGTATGAGCTAGCCGCGTGTACTTCTTCGCGGTTTTGATTCCAAAAGCAAATGTAACCGTTCATAAATTACCCCGTAACATTAATTATTTGAAACATTGCCAACACGGTCGCAATAGACCATGCAAGCGCCAACACAAAACCACAAAAAACCATTGATTTAATAATGCTTCCACCCAGTAGTGAAAGCTCTTGTATTAGTTCTCGTTTGGTTTGTCTGTTCATTACGCCACCTCTAAAAGTTTGATTTTGATCACTTTGGTCATGGTTCGCCCGTGGGCAACATAAGCAATAGTTTTAATGTCTGAGTCCCAGCAATCACGGCATTTTCCGCACTTGCCATCATTTGCCCAAGCGTTACAAAGTGACATCTCCGGCGTCAAATATTCGGGCGTTGGTATTATTGTGGTGTTGGGTAGGCTAGTAGTAAGAATACCGCCCAACACTGAATCGCTGGAAAGCCTTACGGCTACGTTAGTGAGCGACTCCATGTTGTTCAATACTTTCATAAACTTTGGGAATTTGTGCTGTCTGGTAGGGAACCAGTGCCGGCAGTGGGGCGTCGCTGCCATAACTGCTAGGATCTTTTTAGCAAGCCTCAAGTCGTAGCAGTCGCCGGAGTCAAACCATCTAAAATAGCGGTGACTGTCTAGCTCTTCGACCATGTCATCAACCCAGTCGTCGCGCTTCCAGTCTTGTCGGTTGGCGATGCGTGGGGCTTTGACGTTGGGATAACGGTAATTACCGCCCAGTGCGTAACAACCCTTGCAAGCGTCGGCTAGTTCGTATTTTCCGGACTTTAAAGAGCCGGATATGATAGCGGCGGGGCAAGTTAGGAGAGCTTCAAGGCTCCAGCTTCCGGCGCGTATTTTCTGAGTTTGACTAATATGTATCATTAGCTTTTTATCCTTTGGTGGGATTTATTGGTTGGGGCTTTCGCCCCAGTCGTTAATTAATAAGTAGCTAAGCGGGTTTTTAATTGTCGTTTTGTCCGGCTGACAATTAAGCTCATAAGCTCAGCGCGTCGGCTAATCATGCGGGAGTCGTACGGGGTGCAAACTGTCCCAGTAGATAAGGGCATTTTTAAAGGGTGGTTGTTTGGCTTGTTCATGGTTAACGTTTCCTTTGGTGGGATTTATTGTGGGGGCCATCGCTGGCCCCAGTCGTTATGGGTTAGTTTGTCCAGTTTTCATAATTTGCAAGGTAAACGTCGCAATGGTCGCCTATCTCATAGTCTCCATCTTCAACACCTTTGACGCTCTCCCACATATCGTAACGACATTCAAACCACACGGGCCGGTCTCCAGCATCGGCAATACATTGGTCTATAACCGTCTTAGATACGTAGCCTTCGCCCTCGTAGATAGTGACTATTTCAGTGTCTAGGGCTTGCTTGCGTATCTCCCAACCTATGGACATAACTATTGGCCATGCTGACTTAGATTTAACTTCGGCTCTTACCTTGCTTCTTTCTGCTGCTATTTCTTGTAATAAAGTCATTGTTAATATTTCCTTTGGTGGTTTATGGCCCCAGCTATCGCGGGGCTGTGGTTAATTATAACCCGTAAGGCTTAACGGTGTATAGCTATTTATAAGTAATTACTTAATAAACTGCCACTTTGGCAGTGCTTCGACCCAGTATTAGTGATCTAATCCGGTTAAATACCAAACTAACCACTTGACCCGCTCCGGCGGGTTTCGTCGTTTTAGGAGGGCCGCAGCATTGCCGCCACTAGATACAATGGGACAGTTAAAGAACCACCAATGGGAGACCGCCGCACAGGTGTTCGTGGCTACTGGGAACAAAACCGAGGCATATAGACAGGCCGGTTATTCTACAAACATGACGGACAAAGCTATCAGCACCAAGGTTCAACGCGTGTTTAATAACGGGGCGGTATTGGGTAGGGTGGCCGAACTACAAGCGGAGCAAGCAAAGCTTCACGCAGTCACCGTCGAGAGCCTAACCGAACAGCTTAGGGAAGACCGCCAGCTTGCATACTCTGTAAAGAACCCTTCAGCGGCAGTATCAGCGGTGATGGGTATGGCTAGGCTTCACGGGCTTGATAAACAAGTGCTAAGCGCTGATCCAATTAACCCACCAAGCCTGATAAATATAGCCATAGTCGACAACACAGCAAAAAGACTCAATGGTTAACGCTAAAAGCTTAGACCTGACACTTGCAGCGCCCTTTGAGCCATTATTAAAGCCTTGCAGGTATAAGGTTGTTTACGGTGGCCGTGGCAGTGGGAAGAGCTATTCTATAGCCATGCTCCTTGTGCTGGCTGCATATAAAGAGCCATTGCGCATACTCTGCGCCCGTGAGATCCAAAAGAGCATAACCGACTCAGTCCACCAGCTTTTAGTTGATACCATTGACCGGTTGGGCTTACTTGGACACTTTGAAGTGCAGAAGACCCAGATACTGGGGCGAAACGGTTCGCGGTTTTTGTTTGAGGGTTTAAGGTCCAATATATCCAAAGTTAAATCAATGGAAGGCATTGATAGGGTCTGGATCGAAGAGGCCGAAAGCGTGACAAATGCAAGTTGGGACACGCTCATACCTACTATCCGGAAAGATAATTCAGAAATATGGGTGAGCTTTAACCCATTAGATGAGATGGACGCAACATATCAACGCTTTGTTGTTGAACCGCCCCCAGGCTCTTTTGTAGTTAAAGTTAATTACGATGAAAACCCATGGTTTCCTGAGACCCTGGAGGCTGAAAGGTTACACCTTAAAGAAAAGAACGCAGCGTTGTATGCCCATATCTGGGAGGGTGACTGCTACGCCAACAAAGACGGTGCGTATTTTGCTGAACATATCATCAACAAGCAGATCAGCACCATACCAGTCGATAGAGCATTACCAGTCAATACAGCATGGGACTTGGGCATTGCAGACGCCACGGCTATCTGGCTGTTCCAAGTGCAAGGCAAGTCCGTAAGGTTTGTAAGCTATTACGAGTCTAGCGGTGAGGGTATCCAGCACTACCTCGATGAGCTAGCAGCGTATAAGGAAGAACACGGCATCCAGTGGGGTCATCACATAGCACCCCATGACATACGAGTAAGAGAGTGGTCAACCGGTCAAAGCCGTCAGGAGATGGCTGAGAACCTTGGTATTAACTTTGAGATAGCACCCAGTCTGCCCATTATTGATGGCATTGAATCAGTTAGACGCCTATTGCAGTCTGCATGGTTCGATGAAGAGAACTGTAGTGCTGGTATCAGATCACTGCGGAACTACCGCAAAGAGTGGGACGACAAGCGCCAAGCATACAAGACTAAACCACTACACGACTGGACAAGCCACTGTGCTGATGCAATGCGCTACTGCGCTGTATCGGCTGAACTGTGGGAGTCACAACCAGTACAAGCATTACAACAAACACGAATGAGACTGGCAGCGTATGTTGCCGGTGATTCATCAATAGGCTATTAAATGCACGAAGCTAACGAGTTCGATCAATACTACCAAGAGCAGGAAGTCACAGAGAAATCTGAACAGGCTGAACGCGATATGGCAGAGCGTCTACGGGTATTCGGTGTACGTCTACAATCCAAAGCAGACGATCAAGTACAACAGCGTTATAGCATTGACGAACGATGGTTAGATGATCTACGCCAGTTCAACGGTCAGTACGACAAGGTCACAGCAGCCACACTGGCAGCTAGTGGGGGCAGTAAACTGTTCGTCAACATCACCCGCAATAAGGTGAATGCAGCAGAAGCACGACTAATAGACATCCTATTCCCAACAGATGACCGCAACTGGGGTATACAGCCCACACCAGTACCCTATCTATCCAAGATAGCCAAAGACGAAGACCCAGTACAAAACGAAGATGGAAGCCCATTTGTAACCGATAAGGGCGTACAGGTAGAAAAGCGAGACATAGCACAAGGCGTTATTGAAGAGGCCAGAGAACGGTCAAACGCGATGCAAGATGAGATTGCAGACCAGTTAACCGAAACGAATTATAACTCTGTGAACCGAGATATGGTTCACGATGCAGTGCTATATGGTACAGGCATACTCAAAGGGCCAGTCATACTTGGCAAGACCAGACAGAAGTGGTCTGAGGTAGTAGATGACCAAGGTCAAGTAGCCCAAGTCATTGAAATCGTTGAGGATCTAAAGCCTGGTGCAGAGCGTGTAGATCCTTGGGACTTCTTCCCTGATATGCAATCACGATCAATCGACGATGCTGAGTTCATATTTCAACGTCATTACATGAGCAAGAAAGCGCTTAGAGACTTAGCAGACAAGCCAGGGTTTCTACGCACACAGATCGCTGAAGTCTTAAAGCAAGATGCTGACAACAGCCATACAGCTACACACCTGCAAGAGATGCAGTCAATGGCTGGATTATCGTCTTATGAAAACGGACGATTTGAAGTATGGGAATATCACGGCCCAGTAGAAAAAGAAGACCTTATTGCTGCTGGTGTAGAAGTTGATGAAGACGATGTATTCACAGACTATAGCGGCGTTGTCTGGTTCAGTGAAGGCCGAGTTATTAAAGCAGTAATCAACCCAGCAGACACAGGCGATATGCCTTACAGCGTATTCAACTGGGAAGGCGATGACACTTCTGTATTCGGTGTAGGTATACCGTTCTTAATGCGTTCTAGCCAGAAGGTATTGAATGCCACATGGCGTATGCTCATGGACAATGCAGGGCTATCAGTAGGCCCACAGACTGTGATTAACAGTCAGGTTGTGCGTCCAGCAGATGGCAACTGGCGTCTAACACCGCATAAGGTGTGGGAGCTAACAGACAAGAACGGCAACGTGAATAACGTGTTTGGATCGTTTGAGATTAACAGTCACATGACTGAGTTAATCGCTTTGTTCCAGTACGCACGACAGATCGCCGATGAAGAAACAGCATTACCCCAGATCGCACAAGGCGAACAGGGATCAGCGACAGACACAGCAAGTGGAATGTCGATGCTAATGAATAGTGCAAACACCATGCTTCGACGTGTGGTGAAGAACTTTGATGACGACGTTACTCGTCCATTCATCAAGCGGATGTACGACTGGAATATGCAGTTTAATCCAAAAGAAGATGTGAAGGGTGACTTCTGCATTGATGCTCGCGGCACAAGCAGCCTCTTGGTAAAAGAGCAGCAAGCAGCGAACTTAATGAATTTGATGAACATTGCTGCATCACCGTTACTAGAACCTTTAACAAACACCGCAGCGTTATACCGCAAAGTGGTGTCATCCATGCAGATTGAAGCCGATGAAATCGTGAAGTCTACCGAAGAGATCGAGCTTGAAACACAGAAGATGCAAAAGCAGATGGAAGCTCAACAGCAAGCCATGATGCAAGCCCAGCAACAGCAGCAGCAAGCGCCTACTGGCGACCCACTAGCCCAGCAGAAGCTTGAGTTAGAAGCCCAGAAGATGCAGATGGACGCTCAGCTAAAAGGCGCTCAGATCCAAGCACAGGCCCAAAAGCTAGAGCTTGACCAGCAGAAGATAGCCTCTGACAGAGAGCTAGAGTTAGCCAAAATGGCCGCAGAGAAGGGCATTAAGGTCAGCGAGATGCGCACTAAGCTGGGTATCGAGAAGATGAAAGTACAAAGTAAAGATTCGCTGTTTGAGAAAGAGCAAGCGTTGAAGATGGCTACAGGCAGCGGCATTTAGATGTTAGTTGATGTGCATTCAACCACTTGGGTAAACCTAGCCGAGTGGGCTAGTAGTGAGATTAACGCTAAGCATGAACTGCTTGAGATGACTCGACTGAGCCATGAAGACACGCAGTACATACGCGGCGAGATAGGAAGTTTAAAAGCGTTACTGGCCATGCCAACGGATTCGCCGTTGCACATCGCTAGTGGCAATTATGAGTAAACACAGGGCCGCTATTAACTGCCGCCGAGGGTGTAACCGATGGATAGTAACGAAAAAGTAGATGATTTTGATTCAGCATTTGATGAGTTTTCAACTGAAGAAGAGACAACCAGCGCAGAGTTAGCGCCAGAAGATACAGAGTTTGTTGCAGAAACCGAAGAGGTTGAAGAGGTTGAAGCAGCAATAGAAGAGCCGGAAGAAGCGCCAGAAGCAGAAGACATCTGGGCCAAGGCCGACGAAGGGCTTAAAAGTGAATACGATAAGCTCCGAGATAACAATGACAAGCTGTCCCACCAAGCGAAGAGTAACGCGGGACGGATTGGCGCACTACAGCGCAAGTTAAACGAATTTCAAGCAACTTCACCTGCCGGTGGTACTACACCATCCGCAACCGAAGTGGCTGAAGCCATGAAGACCCCCGAAGCTTGGGCGTCTTTTAACGAAGAGTATCCTGACATTCACGACGCGATTGAGTCCCGTCTTGAGGTGGAAAGGAGCCAAAACCAAGCAACAATGGATCGAGCGCTTCAACCTCTGCGAGCAGCGGAAGAAGAGCGTCACGTTAACGACCAGTATGCCGCCTTAGAGGCCGCACATACTGATTGGAAAGACGTGGTGAACAGCGAATCTTTTGTTGATTGGCTGCAAGAACAACCTAACGCGATACAGCAGTTATCGAATAGTAATGACGCTTTTGAAGCCTCTACGCTACTCGACTACTACAAACTGGGTCTGCCGCAGGAAGAGATTGCAACAACTTCAACCGTCACAAGTATTCAGCAAAAGCGAGCTAAGCAATTAGAAGACTCTACTGGGGTTCGATCTAAACCAGGGCCAGCGGCCTCTGGAGTAATCCCACCAGATGACTTCGACACTGCGTTTGAAATGTTTGCTGCTGATAATCGCTAGTTAAATTATTAGGAGGCCATCATGGCTAACACAGAATATGGTGATATTTCACCACGTACCGCAGCGTTTGCTGCTAAAGAAATGCTCAAGCGCGGCATTCCATACTTAGTATTAGAGAAGTTCGGTCAGGCACGTCCTTTGGCCAGCAAGTCTTCAAAAGTACAAAAGTTCCGTCGCTATTCCAGCTTGGCACTAACCACTACCGCATTGACTGAGGGCGTCACGCCAACAGCAAAGCAGTTAGCGGCTGTTGACGTTACGGCCACCCTACAACAGTACGGTGACTTAGTAACCATCAGTGACGTTATTATCGACACTCACGAAGACCCCGTCTTGCGTGAAGCTGCTGAAGTGTTAGGTGAGCAAGCTGCTCAATCTGTTGAGACAGTTCGTTTCAACGTATTGAAAGCTGGCACTAACGTACAGTACGCAAACGGTTCTGCGCGTAACGCTGTAAACACTGAAATGACTTTGGCCGACCAGCGTAAAGCGACTCGTACATTGAAGCGTCAGAATGCACGGCAAATTACTTCAGTAGTACGAAGCACACCTTCTTACGGCACTGAAGCTGTTGCACCTTCGTTTATCGGTTTGATCCACCCTGATATGGACGCGGTAATTCGCGGCTTTGCTGGGTTTGTTCCTACTGAGAAGTACGGTCAGCTAACTCCACATGAAGGCGAGATTGGTAAGGTAGAGGACGTGCGTTATATGTGTTCTACAATCTTCTCATCAATCGCCAACGGTGGCGCAACTAAGGGTGCGATGATCTCCACCGCTGGTTCGGTTGCTGACGTATACACTACGTTGATTGTAGGCCGTGATGCTTACGGTATCGTTCCACTTAAAGGCGGCTCAAGTCTAAGCCCAGCCGTGGTAAACCCCAAGCCTTCTGATAGCGATCCATTGGCCCAACGTGGTCATGTTAGCTGGAAGTCTATGCAAACCGCAGTAATTCTAAACGACGCCTTTATGGTTCGTATTGAGTCCGCTGTAACTGACTAACCACTAGGTTAGTTTCCCCCAAAGGGCGCCCTAATCGGCGCCCTTTTTTTATGGAGTAAACAAATGACTGAAGTAGATACCGTTGAGGTTACTAATGAAAAGCCAGCCGCTAAAAAGCGGAGCGCTACCAAACCCAGCCGTGTAAAAGTGATCTTCCACAATCAGGATGGCGATCTAGGTAAAGGTGATATTTTTGTATCTGTAAATGGCTATGCCTATCAGATCAAACGTAACGAGCCAGTAGACCTGCCTCCCGAAGTGATTGAAGTGATCGACAACGCGGTCATCACAAATACTGAGCGAGTAGACGGAGTTGATACAACCCGCGACTTGCAACGTTTCCCCTACTCATTGGCGGGTTAAACTTTGAATTATCTGGCACTTTGCGACAAGCTGTTAAAAGAAACAGGACTTAGCGATCAAGGCGTGGCTTCTGTTGTAGGCCAAACTGGTCTAAACAAGAAGTCTGTTGATTGGATTAACCGAGCTTGGACTGAAATTCAGAATCTCTATGATTGGGATTTCTCTTGGACGACAGGATCTTTTAACACAGTAAATGGCCAACAAAACTATGATCCAGTAGATAACTTGGCGCTATCGCCAGCTTTAGGTAAATGGATCACAAGTTCTGTACGCATCACGGACAGCAATGGCACTGGGTACTTAACCTTCGTTCCTTGGGCCACATGGTTGCGTACTACATTTTCAAGCGGGAAGCCTAACAGCTTCACGATTAGACCAGACAATCAAATATCGTTTAATACACTGCCAGATGCGGTGTATGCGATTAGCTTTGATTATTTTAGGACTCCACAACAACTATCTACAAACACAGATGAGTTGTTGTTAGCAGAGCAATATCACGACGCTGTACTTTATAAAGCGATACTTTATGTAGCTGCTGAACAAGATGCTCCTGAGTTATACCAAGACGCACAAGCCCAGTTAAACATACGGTTATCTTCTATGGGCGTAAGTTCTTTACCTACGATTACTTTAGCTGAAAGACCGGTGGCATAACGATGGCAGTTCAATCCCAAGCATGGCCCCTAGTTGGTGGTCTTGATCTTGTAAGCCCCGCAATTCAGATAGCCGCAGGAAGAGCTATCGTAGCTCAGAACTACGAGTGTTCTTTGAATGGTGGATACCGTCGCGTAGATGGGTACAAGATATTTGATGGTAGAACCGCTGGTACGTCATTAATAGTGCCAGGTAGCGGCCCCATTAGAGGTGTTTGGGAATACAATGGCGTGGTATACGCCTTTCGCAATAACGCTGCTGGTTCGGCTGGCGTTATGCACAAATCAACTACCAGTGGATGGGCTGTTGTTTCGACACCAGCACTAGCCGCAGGAGGCCACTACGAGTTTGTAAACCATAACTTTGGTGGCCACTCTAGCACTCTAAATATGTATGGGTGCAATGGCGTAAATAAAGCATTCCAGTTTAATGGAACAACACTAACACTGCTAACCACAGGCATGACGACTGATACTCCGTCTCATATCAATGTGCATAAGAACCATTTGTTCTTGTCGTTTTCTGGTGGATCAGTGCAGCATAGTGCTACGGGAAACCCGACCAGTTGGACTCTAGTTACTGGCGCTGGAGAGATCGGTATTGGTTCTGAAGTAACGGGTCTAAACAGTATGCAAGGTAACTCCTTGGCAATTACTGGCGTTAGCCAAGTCTCAGTTCTATACGGCACTGCTGCTGCAAATTGGGATTTGAAATCTTATTCACCTGCCATTGGAGCAGTTAGCTATACACACGCTCAGATGGACTCAGACCTTTACTATTTTAATGGTGACGATCTTAGCAGCCTGACAGCGACACAAGCTTTTGGCGACTTTGAATCTGCGAGTGTTTCATCACTTGTTAAGCCTTTTTTAGATGCGCGTAAGACTTACACTGTTGGCGCAACTGTTAACAAAGATAAAAACCAATACCGCCTTTTCTTTAACGATAAGACCGTACTGGTTGGGACTATTGTTAACCGGCAGCTTGTAGGTTTTAGCACTTGGCTGTTAGAACACGCCCCAAGCTTTGTTACAGAAAACTACATGGGATGCACCGATGGCAGTGTAATGCTTATGGATAGCGGAACGTCTTTTAACGGCACAGCTATTCAGTCGTTCTTGCGTCTTCCATTTACAAACTTAAATAGCCCACACAAGAAAAAGCGCTACCGAAAAGCAACGCTAGAACTAGCAGCAGGTAGTCAGGCGACATTAAATTACCTAGCAGACTACGATTATGGCGCTGGCGGTTCGTCAGTAAGCTCGTCAACCACAGTTAGTGGCGGCGGTAGTTTTTGGGACGTTGGATCGTGGAATAACTTTGTTTGGTCTAGTGCCGCAGTGGCTTCAGCAGAAGCTTACTTAAACGGCAGCGGAAGGAACATCAGTTTATTGATCGTTCATAAAAGCGCTACTGATCCCTCTTTTACGTTGCAGGGCGTACAACTGAATTACTCTTTACGAGGCTTAAATAGATGAGTGCCACTTTTACTAAACCTTCAGACCTTATATCGGGTACTACTGCCCGTGCGCAAGATATTAACAATCGCGTTGACGGCATTGAAACTGGATTTGATAACGTTGAAGTTATTACCAACAGGTCGATTAAGCTTCCCGCCGGTACTAATGGCGATCAGCTTATTTCTGAATCCGCAGCAAACCGAGCTAATAAAGAAGTTGGTTTTAACGCCGCTGGTGCGCTGACGCTTATTAACTCTGCTTTCCAATGGAAAGGCAACTGGGTAACAAATACCGCGTTTATAAAGAACGATACGGTTCGTGATAATAGCACCAAGAATATCTACGCAGTTGTTGTAGATCACACATCTGGAACCTTATCTTCAGATATTTCAGCATCAAAATTACAATTAGTAATTAACGTTGCTGACGTAGAAACAGCTAAGACTGCTGCTGAAACTGCCAGAGACTTAGCTCAAGATTGGGCAGAGAAAACAAACGGAGTAGTTACAGGAAGTAGTTACTCTGCAAAGCACTGGGCAACTACTGGCACAGTTGCAACAGTTAGCTCAGCGATAGCGAATGTAAACACTGCGGCGGGTTCAATAGCGAACGTAAACACTGTCGCTGGCGCAATCGCTAACGTAAACACTGCGGCTGGTTCAATCGCTAATGTAAACACTGTTGCTGGCGCAATCGCTAACGTAAATACTGTTGCTGGAAGGAATGCTCAACTAGGGTTGCTGGGTACATCTGACGCTGTTGCCGACATGAACACCCTTGGTACGGCTGACGTTGTATCGGACATGAACACCCTCGGTACATCAGATGTTGTATCGGACATGAACATCCTTGGTACGTCAGATGTTGTAGCCGACATGAACACCTTGGCCACATCGAGCAATGTATCCAACATGAATGCCCTTGCTGCTATATCGTCTAATGTTACGACTGCCGCTGGTATCGCATCAAACATTACTACAGTTGCAGGAAAACAAGCTCAGATAACCCTACTTGGTACGTCTGACGCTGTCGCCGATATGAACACGCTTGGTACGGCTGACGTTGTATCGGACATGAACATCCTTGGTACAGCAGATGTTGTGTCCGATATGAACATATTAGCCACAGCAGACGTTGTGTCTGATATGAACGTATTAGCTACATCTGACGTTGTGTCTGACATGAACACGCTTGGCACGTCTGACGTTGTGTCTGACATGAACACGCTTGGCACGTCTGACGTTGTGTCTGATATGAACACTTTGGGTACATCAAGCAATGTATCCAATATGAACACCCTTGCTGGTATCTCGTCTAACGTTACAACCGTTGCAGGAATATCTTCTGCTGTAACCACCGCAGCTAATAACACATCCGCAATCCAAGCTGCACCTGGTCACGCTTCAACCGCAAGCACTCAAGCTGGCATTGCAACCGCGAAAGCCGCTATTGCCACCACAAAAGCTAACGAAGCAGCAGCATCTGCTTCAAGTGCTTCTGGCGCAGTCAATACAGCAATCAACAATCTAACAACAGTATATGATCCCATTGGTGCTTCCGTAGCAATGGCTATAGCTCTAGGAGGCTAACCCAAATGGCTAATACATTTAAAAACGCAGGCGCAGCAATAGGCACATCACGCACAACTTTGTACACCGCTCCAGCTAACACACAGTCTGTTATTC
>Ga0209279_10000777_pt1 | contig 19085 bp, 20 predicted proteins | sample CoawatmetaG00DNA_3_FD_187508 | JGI IMG/M metagenome (GOLD analysis project Ga0209279, IMG submission 187508) | Marine microbial communities from the West Antarctic Peninsula - Coastal water metaG006-DNA (SPAdes) (version 2) | ecosystem: Environmental > Aquatic > Marine > Coastal ... | reverse complement strand
GATATCTTGGATATGCTTAAATAATCTTTAGCTGTTGATGAAGTTAGCTGATAGTTAAGTGAGGTCTGATCAAGGGTATTTTGAATTAATGCTTTAAGCGCATCGTTAGCTGCTGGAATTAAGAAAAATGTATTGGGGTTTGAAGCAAAAATTCTTTCAGCTGCTTGGATAAAAATCGGCATCATATGCAGAATCTCACTTTTTCTGCTGCCAGGCAAGATGCATACAAAGTCCTGTGAGCTATTTAATTCATATTTTTCTAATACGTCTTTTGAGACACTGGGTTTTAAGTGACTAAAAGGATGCCCTAAAAAAAAACTATTCATCCCTTTGTTTAAATAATAATTATGCTCGAATTGAAATAAGCACATTGTTAAATCTATGAATGAACCAATGGCTTTAATTCGATTTTCTCTCCAACCCCAAACAGAAGGACTGACCACTTGCACAGTTTTAATGCCGAGACCATTTAATCTTTTATGGAAAAACATATTAAAGTCAGGAGAATCAACGCCAATAAAAATATCAATTTTTTGATTTGAAAAGAGTGTGGAGAGTTTTTTCCTAATGGAGAGTAATTTTGGTAGCTTAAGCAAAGGATCCACTAGCCCCATTACTTGTAAATCTTGGTAGTTCATTCCATCCGGGGTAGAGATGCCAAGAGAGCTCACTTCAGGCCCACCCAGACCAAAAATCTCAACTTCACCAAGATTTTTTAGCGCCCTGAGAAGATTGGCACCCAACCTATCTCCTGAGTGCTCAGCAGCAATAATACCTATCTTTAACTTTTTGCTGGACACCTATCGCAATAAGCCTCTTTGAGAGCTCTCAATCGAAGAAATAAAAGTGTCCAATGCTGGGTTGGACTGACTGTTTAAAGCATACAATTGTTTGATTGCATCATCTAATGAATAACCTTTTCGATAAACAACTCTATAGGCTTTTTTAATTAGGTTTATCGTATCAACATCAAAATTATTGCGCTGCATTCCAATAGAATTTAATCCAATTGGTCTTGCTGGATTTGCAGCTACCTTCACAAAGGCGGGAACATCCATCGTAATGATAGTATTTAGGCCTGTGAATGAATAATCGCCTATATGACAAAATTGATGGATTAATGTAACGGCGCCAAGAGTAACGTGATTGCCCAACTTAACGTGTCCGGCAAGCCCGGCTGTATTAGCAAAAACATTGTGATCTCCAACCTCACAATCGTGGCCAACATGTGCATATGCCATCAGTAAATTGCCATTTCCAATAACGGTCTTGTGCTTGTCCTGAATAGTCCCCCTGTGTACCGTAACCCCTTCTCGAAAAATATTCGCTTTGCCTATTTCTAAGGAAGTATTCTCGCCTGCATATTTCTTGTCAGGCGTATCTTCACCAATAGTTGAGAATTGGTAAAAAATATTACCTTCATCAATTGTGGTGCGGCCTTTGATGACCACGTGTGAATGCAATACACAGTTTGGTCCGATGGTAACATTTGGACCTATCAAGCAAAAAGGGCCAATTTTTACGGATTTATCTATCTTTGCAGATGGATCGATGACTGAATTCATTTTATTTTACTTTTCACGATCGGCGCACAAAATTGTTGCTTCGCATACCTTATTACCGTCGACATCGGCAGAACAATCAAATTTCCAAATACCTCTTTTTTCAGATCGAATTGTCGCATGAAGATTAATAATCTCACCAGGCTGAACTGGACGCTTAAATCTGACTTTATCCACTCCTGCAAAGTAATAAATGCTGCCCTCTTCAGGAGTTTTTTCCATGGTCATAAAGCCAAGAATACCAGCCGCTTGAGCCATTGCCTCAATAATTAAGACACCTGGCATGACTGGTTTATTGGGAAAATGTCCATTAAAAAAGTCTTCATTAATGGAGACATTTTTTTGAGCATGAATCGTATTACCCAGCTCAACAGAAACAATTTTATCAACAAATAAAAAAGGATGTCTGTGAGGAAGATGATTTAGAATCTCTGAAAAATCATGGTTCATTTGTCATTCCTTTTTTTTATAAAGACTGATGATTTGGCCCAGTCTTTTTTCTCTTGGGCCGGCATTATACCGACATAATCACCTGGATCAGTTATATTTTTTGTGATCAAAGTGTGCGCCCCTATTAAAACATTATCGCAAATTTCAAGGTGCCCTAGAATTCCAGATAAACCACCCATTTGTAAATTTTTACCTATTACAGTTGATCCCGCTATTGCACATGATGCAGCTATGGCTGAATTTTTTCCCAAGATAACATTGTGTGCAATGTGAACCTGATTATCGAGTTTTACACCATCATGAATCTCCGTATGATCAATCGCCCCTCTATCAATGGTGCAGCTAGCTCCTATCTCAACCGAATCACCTAAAATCAACTTTCCAAGTTGCTCAATTTTCACGTACCCTGGATGATTTGGAGCATAACCAAAACCATCAGAACCTAAGACGCTATTGGGATGTATTATCGAGTTTTTTCCTACCTCTACGTTCATGACTAAGGAGCAATTTGCATGAATAATTGAGTTAGCTCCTATGGTGCAATTAGGCCCGATGTAAACATTAGGACCAAGAATTACTGAATCATCAATGATCGAGGTTTCATGCGCGGTAAAACTCTTCTCCATATCTTCATAGGGATTTTTAAAAATGACAAACATAGAAGATATGATTGCATAAGCGGCATAAGGGTCATCTACAATAATCCCTGAGCCTCTCAAGTCAGACTCATTCTCCGGACCAATAATGACAGCAGAGGCTTGGGTGTCTGAGAGAAACTTTTTATATTTTGGGTTTGCTAAAAAAGAAATGCATCCAGAAGATGCATTTTGTATAGTTGAAATGGAATGAATTTCAGTGGTTGGCTCACCTACCAGCCGTCCATTAACCTCTGAGGCTAAATCTTGTAGGCTATACGAGTGCCCTGACAAACTTATTTTTTGTCTGCGCCGTCTGCTGCAGCTACATCCAACATAGAAGTTACATCATCTGTTAGGTCTAAAGCAGCATCAGCAAATAGAACTTGGTCTCTACCAAGTAAAACTTTAACTTCTTTTGCAGCAATAAGCTCTGATAGTATTTTTTGCAATGATGGATTTAGGTCATTAAAGACCTGTTCAGCTGTATCATTTTGCTTGGCTTGAATTTTGCCAACAATAAATTCTAAGTCTTTAGATTTATCCTGAATATCTTTTTGCATCTGAGCAATTTCAGCCTGCGAAAGAGTTTCACCATCTTTTTGAAGTTTTTCAGCAATTGCTTGACGATCAGCCTGTAATAATTGAGCTTGCTCTACATTTCCAGCATATTCACTCTCTTCTTCAAGTGCTGTAAAAGTAGCCTTGGATACTTGAGTTGCTAAAACAGCTGTTCTCATATCTATGACTGCAAGACCTTCAACTGCAAAAGCCGATACTGATGCAAGAAAGGAAACTAATAACGCTGGTACTAATAATAATTTTTTCATTTTAAACCCCTTAAATTGTCGTTATATTTTATATGAATTGAGATAAAAAACACTAACTAATATTGAATCACTAAAATACAGTGCCAATAGTAAACTGAAACTCCTCAGTTCTATCGTATATGCCATCATTAAATGGTTGAGAGAAACTAAAGCTCATAGGCCCAAACCCTGTAATCCAAGTCACTCCAACTCCGATGGAATACTTCAATTCATCTATAGAGGGTTCATAGCAATTGAGCTGGTATGACTGACAATCAGTAGAAAAGACATTACCAAAATCAACAAAAAAGGCTGATCTCATGGATCTTTGGTCTTCAACCATAGGTAGCTTGAAAATGAGCTGAAGACTGCCCTCAACCAATAAGTTTCCACCAATAGGATCTCTAACTTGCTGATATCCATATGGGTTTTGAGCAATGGAGTCTGGAATACCATCAAAATCAGTATCAATTATTAATGGGCACTCCCCAGTCTTGGCATCAAATTCATAGCATGGAGCAGGGGTCACTCTTGGTCCAAGTGTATTAGATTCAAAACCGCGGATAGAGCGAGGCCCACCTGAATAAAAATTTTCAAAAAATGGAGTTTTCTTGGTATCTCCATATGTCCCTATGTAACCCAATTCACCATCAAAACCAAACACTAGATTTGCAAAGCCAAGCGGGCGGTAAAATTTTTGTTTGATATCAGTTTTAAAGTAAGTTAGATCACTTCCAGGTATCGTGACCTGCAACATAACATCTGTAGAGGAACCATATGTTGGAAACATTCCTCTATTTAAGGTCATTTTAGACCAAACTGCCTGAGCTTTAAATACATCAAAAACTGTTCCTTCGGAGGCCAAAAAGTCTGCGATTTCCCTCGAAGGCAATGAACCAGGGTCAATATCGGTGTTATCAAAATTAAGATTCAAACCAATTCTAGTTGTATCACTAATTGGGTAACCAAATTGAACGCCGCCGCCCATAGAGTTAGTTAAATAATTTGCAACGTTATACTCACCATAATCTGTTACGCGGTAATAAAGACTATATCCCCTGCTAACCCCATCCATGGTGAAATACGGATCAAAGAAAGAAATATTATAGGCTTCCTGATACACGCTTTTATTAATAGCAAGATTGAACCTATTGCCGCTTCCAAGGTAATTATTATCGGAGAGGTTTAAGCCTAAATTCATACCAAAGTCACTGTACCCAATCGATCCACCAATGCTTGAGGTGCTCTCTTCTTCTACAGTAAATTCTATGTCCACTTGATCTTCCGTGCCAGGAACAGGAATAGTTTCTACATTCACTTCTTTAAAAAATCCAAGTCTTTCAAGACGCATTTTGGACCCTTCAATGAGGTTATCAGATGCCCATGCACCTTCAAATTGCCTCATCTCTCTTCTTAAAACCTCGTCATTGGTTAAATAATTTCCAGAAAATAATATCTTCCTCGCGTAAGTTCTATTTCCAGGCTGGACCAAGAATATTAGGGAAACCTTATTGGCTTCTTCGCTCATATCTGGATTGCCCGTTACCTCAGCAAAGGTATAGCCTTCATTCCCCAAGAAATTTACTAGATATTCTTCTATGGATGTAATTTGAGCTTGTGAATATATTTGATCTTTTAGATTATCCAAAATAGGGTTGTATATTGCTTCGTCCAATGGGACATCGCCGATAATATTTACTTCATCAATCTTGTATTGCTCTCCCTCACTGATACTGAGAGTAATAAATACGTCTTGCTTATCTTTAGACACTGACACTTGGGAGGATTCAATAGAAAATTTTAAATACCCTCTATCAAGATAAAAAGATTCTAAATTTTCAATATCCCCTTTTAGCTTTTCTTTTGAGTATTTATCTTTATTAGAAAGGAACGAGTACCACTTCCCCTCTTTTAACTCGAATCCTCGCATCAGATCGTCGTCGGAAAACAACTCATTGCCAATAATATTTACTTTTTTAATTTTTGCACTTTTGCCTTCATCAATAATAATTTTAAGTTCAATGGTATTTCTTGGCTTATCAATAGTTTCAATTTCAACCCCGGCACCATATCTACCCTGAGAAGCATATTGACGAATTAATTCACTCTTCATGCCATTAAGCGTAGAGCGCTTATAAACCTGGCCCTCAGATATGCCTGCGCCTTCCAAGCCTTGCAAAAGATCTTCAGATTTTAAAGCTTTGTTTCCTTCTAATTCTATTGAAGATATGGATGGTCGTTCGGCAACACTTATAATCAATGCATTGCCATCTTTGCCTATTTGAATATCATTAAATTGAGCTGTAGAAAATAATGCTCTGGTAATTTCAGATACTTTTCCTTCATTCATCTTGTCGCCAACGCTTACAGGTATGGCCGTAAATATGCTACCAATTGATACTCGTTGAAGGCCAACAATTCTAATATCAGTTATTAAAAATTCATCAAATGCATTTACTGCAAATGAAAAGAATGCGAGAAAACATAAGAATAATTTTTTCATTGCCTGATTATAAAAATTTAGAAATATCATTAAAGACTGCAAAGACCATCAAAAATCCTACAGCTACCCAACCAGAAAGATAAAACATATTTTCCATTTTTTCAGGCATAGGAGATCCTCTAATAGCCTCAACCCCAAGCATAACAAGCTGCCCGCCATCCAAAACTGGGATAGGAAGTAAGTTCATAACGCCCAAACTAATACTTAGTAAGGCCATCAAATAAAGAAAAGGAAGAAACCCTGCCTTTGCAGTATCTCCAGACATTTTAACTATGCCTATGGGTCCGCTTAAGTTCTGAGTACCAAGATCACCTGTGACCATTTTTCCAACAAACATTAGGGTTTTTGAGCTCAGGTTATAAGTCTCATAAGCTCCTTTAGAAAGAGACCCCAACCAAGAGCGTTTTAAGCCAGGCTGAATACCAATAAATTTCTCTTCCAAGCCCTCAGCATTCACTCTGGTTCCAAGGGGAATATTTACATACAAGGTCTCAACTGATCTTTGGATTTTTAGGTCAATTTCTGAGCCCTCATAATTACTCAAAAATTCTTTTAGTTCTTCAAATGAGTAGATGGGCTGACTATTCACCGCAAGTATTCGATCATTAACCTTTAGCCCATTTTGCAAAGCCAAAGAATCCTTCGATATTACGCCAACGAGCGGCTGCATTTTTAAAGCAAAGCTAAAGCCTAAGAAATTCTCTGGAGCATTTTGCTCCTCAGCAGTAGATAGAAAATCATTAATTGGAATAGAGATACTTTCTTGTCTTTGGCCGTCTCGAGATTGAAATACAAGATCTAGCAAGCCAGTTTCACCAGAGTTAGATAAAAGCTCAAGCCTGATCTGTTGAAGGTTAGATGTTTCCTTACCATTAATTGAAATTAAAATATGTCCAAGCTCTAATGATGTGTTCTGTAAAAGATAAGGCGAAGAAATGTCCGATACTTCTGGAATAAACTGACGCTCAACTGAATTTGCAAAAATAACTGAAAGAATTCCAATTGCAAGAATGAAATTAGCCATTGGGCCAGCCAGCATGACACAAGCTCTTTGCCATTTAGGCTTACTTTCAAAAGTATTTGCTTTTTGTTCTGGGGTCATGCTCTCTAGCAATTCCGAATCATCGTCAGAAGCTTTTTCAGTATGAAAGGCTACATAACCGCCCAATGGAAGGGCTGAAAGAGCAATTTCAGCTCCATGCTTGTCATATCTTTTAAAGATTACTGGGCCCATTCCTATGGAGAATCTATAAATATGAATATTACATAGTCTTCCAACTATAAAATGACCATACTCATGAATTGCTATCAGAACACCCAATAAAATAATTGCTGAAAATAGATATATCATGCTGTTAATGAAAAATTTAGTTTAAGGATTTTATCACCTTCTCTGCTTGAATGCGTGCTTGTCTATCATAATCAAATACATCTTCTATTGTTGTTAACTTAGAACAAGGGAAGTGATTAAAAGTTCTCTCAACAACTTCATAAATATTAATAAAAGTAATCTCGTTATCTAAAAAAGCTTGGACAGCTTTCTCATTTGCTGCATTAAAAATAGCTCCTAAGCTACCCTTCTGTCTACAGACCTTTCTCGCCATTTCAAATATTGTCTCTCTTCCAGCTGGAATAGGCTCGAAGGTAAGGTTCAATGAAGAAAAATCCAGTGCAGTAAATTTAATGGGCAATCTATCCCCCATTCCTAAAGCATTAGCAATAGGCACCTCCATACTAGGATTGCTTAGCTGGGCAATGGTTGAACCATCTTGGTATGTAACCATTGAGTGAATAATACTCTGAGGGTGCGTTGCAACTTCAATCCTTGATTCAGGTAAATTAAATAAATAACAAGCCTCTATGAGCTCAAGGCATTTATTCATTAAGGTTGCAGAGTCAATGGTAATTTTAGACCCCATTTGCCATGTTGGGTGTTGAAGAGCATCCTCAAGACTAACTGTTTCTAGCTCTTGCATTGATAGCATTCTAAAGGGGCCTCCAGATGCAGTAATCAGAATTGTTGAGATAGCTGATGTATCCTTTTCTCCTAACAAGCATTGGTAAATAGCATTATGCTCACTATCAACTGGAATAATTTTAGCTTTTGTTTGAGCTGCTAATGGAATTAAAATATCCCCAGCAGAAACGATGCTTTCCTTGTTTGCAATGAGTGTTGTTTTACCAGCTTCAATAGCCCAGTAGCTAGACTGCAGGCCTGCAAAACCAGAGATGGCTGAGATTACTATTTCAATCTCTGGATTCTGAATAACTGACTTGAGATCCTCTATGCAAGTCAAAATCTTTGAGCCAGAAGAAAATATAGGATGATCTGTATTAATATTTTTTTTTGAAATAAATACATGCTCTGGATTAAACTCATGAACAATCTCTAAAGCGATATCTAAATTCTGATGCAAGGCAATCGCCTTTAACGTAAAAATTTCTTTATTTTGCCTAAGAACATTTAGCGTGCTGCTGCCAATGCTTCCTGTGGCGCCAAGCAACACTACATTTTTCATAGCACTAAAGAGCTCAAAGCAGCAAAAACTGGAATTATCGCCATATGTGAATCTAGCCTATCCCATATGCCGCCATGACCAGGAATTAAAGAGCCACTATCTTTGATTTGTTGGTTGCGTTTTAAGTGACTCTCGAAGTAGTCTCCTATGAAAGCAAAAGGAATGACTGCTATTAACAATAAAAATAAATTCCATGAAATGTACTCTAACCAGTAAATTATGGAGATGATTGATATAGTTATAATCACCGAGCCAATAAAACCCTCTAAAGTTTTATTGGGACTTAAATCCTGAAATAATGGAGTCCTGCCAATACTGCTGCCAACCAAATAGGCTGCTACATCTATCAATGCTGTAATAAATAATAATAGAAAGAGAACAAAAAAATGATTAACGCTAGAATTTGGAAATAGTAAAATTACCATCAAGCCAAAAAGAAAAGATTGTATTAAAAAGATGCCTAAATAATTATTATTGAAACTGAAAAGTGTGAACTGTCCTGTATTTTTTGTAATCAATAACAGTCCATATATGCACCAAAACGCAAAGGATGCTAAAAGAAAGTAATTAACAAAAGTTTCTCCAATACATGCAAATAAAACCGCAGGAGTTATCAAGCAAATAATCTGTTTTAAGTGAATTTTAGTTAATGACACCTGCAACCATTCATAACAAAGAAAACTAGCCACAACTGCGATTAACAAAGAAATAATAAGCAAGTTTTGCAAATATAAAATTCCAAATACCCCAACTGCAAGCGCAATTGCTGAGGGCAGTCTTGATAAAATATTGCTAAAGAATTCTTTTGCCAAATCGTCTCTCCGTTTTCATAAATTCTTCCAAACATTGCTCAAAATGCTGCTCTGTGAAATCTGGCCACAATGTATCTAGAAATTGAATCTCAGTATAAGCTAAATGATAAAGCAGAAAGTTACTTATCCTGTGATCTCCACCTGTTCTAATTAACAAATCTAATTCTTTGATTGGGGCTTTTAGATGTTGAAAAATTAGGTCATCAGAAATTTCAGTTATCTTTAAATTCTGGGAAGCTACATCTTGTCCAATTAATTTGACCGCTTGAAGAATATCTGCTCTTCCGCCATACCCTAGAGCAATATTTAATTCTAACGTTGGTATGGGAAAATTTGTTGCTAATTCCGCACCCTCAATTGCCTTTGTAACCTCAGGACCAAAACCCTGGTAGTCACCAAAAAATTTCAAGGCAACCTTTTGATTAATTAAGTCTGGTACCTGAGCATTAATGGCGCTAATAATTAATTTCTTAATCCCAAGGATCTCTTTTTTTGGACGGGACCAGTTCTCTGTACTAAACGCATATAAGCTCAAAGAGGCAATTTTATGTTGTGCAGCTGACTCAACAATTCTTCTTACTACATCAACACCTTTTTCATGGCCTGATGTTACGTTAAGTGTATTTTTTTTAGCCCATCTCCCATTTCCATCCATGATGATGGCTATGTTTGCCCCTGAAAGGTTGAGAGATTTAGTTTTATGTTTTGCCATCTTGGCTGCTGGGAAAAGAATCTAGATTTCTATTAAATCTTCTTCTTTCTTCTTAAGCTCAGCCTCAACAAGACCGATAAAGTGATCTGTTTCTTTTTGCACAAGATCCTCTATCCTTTTGAGATCATCTTCAGAGATATCACCAGCCTTTTGCTGATCTTTGGCACTATTATTTGCATCTCGACGAGTATTTCTAATAGATATGCGAGAATTTTCGGCTTCCGTTCTAGCTTGCTTAATATATTCCTGCCGAGTTTCTTCAGTCAAGACTGGCATAGTTACCCTGATCAAATCCCCGCTTGTGCTAGGATTTAAACCCAAATCTGCTTTCATAATAGCCTTTTCTACCTCTCCAATTAAAGACTTATCCCAAGGTGAAATCGCAAGAGTTCTTCCCTCTTCTATGGAGATATTGGCTGCTTGACTTATTGGTGTTGGATTTCCGTAATAATCAATTTTAACAGTATCTAAGATATTAGGATTTGCTCTTCCGGTGCGAATCTTATTAAACTCGTGCATAAGCGAATCAATAGATTTTTGCATCTTAGGTTTAATATCATTAATTATTTCATTCATAACTATGATATTAATGTCCCAATTTCTTCACCGCAAGCAATTTTTTTCAGCGCATCAGGATGATTTAAATTAAATACCTTTAAAGGTAATTGATGATCTCTTGCAAGGGTTAATGCTGTCGCATCCATCACTTTAAGATTTTTTTGTATCGCCTCATCATAAGTAAGGGTTGAATAAAAAGTAGCATCAGGAACTTTTTCTGGATCATCGGAATAAACTCCATCAACTCGAGTGGCTTTTAACATTACATCAGATTGAGTTTCTATCGCTCTTAGACAGCCAGCGCTATCGGTAGTAAAAAATGGATTGCCGGTTCCTGCAGTAAAAATTACAACAAAACCGTTAGCTAAGAGCTGAATTGCCAGTCTTCTATCATAATGCTCAACTAATCCTGACATAGAGATAGCTGACATTACCCTTGTTTTGACACCCGCCCTTTCAAGAGCATCTCTTAAAGCGATGCCATTCATTACAGTGGCTAGCATTCCCATATGGTCGCCAGCAACCCTATCCATGCCTGCTTGGCTTAATTTCTCGCCTCTAAAAAGATTACCGCCACCAATGACAATCCCAATTTCGGCGCCTAAGTCTCTGCAATCTTTCACAGAGGCTGCCATTTTATCTAATATTTTGGGATCAATGCCATGTTCATCTTCCCCAGCAACAGCTTCTCCACTAAATTTAACAAGGAGACGCTTATAGGAAAGTGTGGTCATTTTTTTAACTGTTCAGCCACCTCAGTCGCAAAGTCTTTGACCTCTACTTCAATGCCTTCGCCTACTTTAAAACGAACAAAATCTATAATAGAGGCATTATTATCGTCTAATAATTGCTGAATGGATTGATCGGGATTCTTAACGAATGCCTGGGAGACAAGGGTAACCTCGGATAAAAATCTTTTTACCTTTCCCTCTACCATCTTCTCCATGATAGCTGCTTCTTTGCCTGACTCCTCTGCTTGAGCTATATAAATAGCTTTCTCACGCGCTAATAACTCTGGGTCCATATCATCTGAAGTTAAGCAACTGGGGCTTGTGGCCGAAACATGCATAGCAATGTCCTTTGCTAAATCTTGATTATCAACGTTTAGTGAAACTAGTGCTGCTAGCCTTCCGTCAGAATGAATATATGAACCAATGGAACCGCCATCTGAAATCGTAAGGGTGCTCAGTCTTCGTAATTGAATGTTTTCTCCAATGGATTGAATAAGAGTTTGTCGCAGCGCATCAAACGCTTCATTTAGAACTTCAATGGAATCTATTTGAGAGCTTGCTAAATGATCGGCTACAGCGCTTGTAAAGTCTTTAAACTGAACATCTTTTGCAGCAAAATCTGTCTCTGAGTTGATTTCAACCAAACTAACATAGGATGCTGTCTTAGCAACTTTAACTGCTCCATCAGCAGCAACTCTAGAAGCTTTTTTTTCAGCTTTTAAAGAACTATTAGCTCTAAGTAAATCTAAAGCCTGTTGTAAATCTCCATTAGTTTCAACTAAGGCCTTTTTACACTCCATCATTCCGACTCCAGACATCTCCCTTAATTCTTTAACTTGGCTGGCAGAAATACTCATTTATCTTCCTCAGATTCTTTTGCCTCAGCATCAGATAAATCTACAGATCCTTCTTCTGCCTCTTTTACCTCTTTCGCTTCTTCGGCTTCTACAATCTCTACATCGGATTCAACGACAGCCTCTTCAGCAGTTTCTTCTGAGGCCTCTAAAGCGCTCTCCTCTGGAACTATCTCAGCAGAAATATCTTCTTCTGGCTCGCTTAATTCTCCTTTTTCAACAAGGTTCAGAGCTTTTCCAGATGTTACAGTAGCTTTTTTAATTTTTACCTCTGGAGTTTCCGCATCATCAGATGGAAGACTTAATCCGCCACCAGACTCAGCTATACCTCTAGAACATGCCTCTGAAATTGACTTTGTAATTAGTTTGATGGACCTAATAGCATCATCATTACCAGGAATAACATAATCGATATTATCTGGATTGGAATTAGTATCGACCAAGGCAATAATTGGAATGCCCATTTTCTTTGCTTCAGTTACAGCAATTTTTTCATGAGCAACATCTATAACAAATAATGCATCGGGAAGACCTTTCATCTCTTTAATACCACCCACGCTTTCATTTAGCTTCTCATACTCTTTTGAAATATCTACAGCTTCTTTTTTTGAAAGTTTATTAATTCTGCCAGAAGATTGCAGCTCCTCTATGTCTAGCAGCCTTCTAATTGAACCTCTAATAGTTTTCCAATTTGTTAAAGTGCCGCCTAACCAACGTTTATTAATATATGGAAGTCCAAGCGCTGAAGCCTCCTGTTTAATGCATTTCGATGCAGATCGTTTTGTACCAACAAAAAGAATTTTATTTCCTTTAGAGCATATTTCCTGAGCTTTTGAAGCAGCAGCATTGAGACACTCTTGAGTAATCTCAAGATTAATAATACTAATTTTTTTTCTGGTATCAAAAATAAAAGATTCCATTTTAGGGTTCCAAAATCTTTGTTGATGACCGAAATGAACGCCTGCGTTTAACAGGTCTTTAATTGAAACAATACTCACAATTTCCTCCGGGGTTAATACTCCAGCGCTTCATATAGTTGACTCCAATGGAGCACCCCAACAATAATCTCAATAGCGCTTTCGGGATTTAAAGTCTGTGTATTCTATAGAAAATTTGCTTGAGATCAAAGTTTTTTGTTCAAGTAATCATCAAAGCTGTAAAGTCCGGGTGGATTTGAAATAATCCATTGAGCAGCAGCAATGGCACCAGAAGCAAAAATATCCCTTGAATGAGCTATGTGTTGAAAAGAAATAGTTTCTCTGGAGTTATAAAATTCTACTCTGTGGGTTCCAAAAGCCCTACCAATCCTATGAGAATTAACGCTTATAGGCTTTTGAATGTTATTACCAGGCAACTCTTCAAGAAACTTCATTATCTCAATGGCTGTTCCTGAGGGAGCATCAACTTTTTGGGTATGATGAATTTCAATAAGATTGCAAGAGAATGACTCTTGTGAAGACATCAGAAAATTTGTAATAGATTTTTTAAGTGTTGCAATACCAATAGACATATTTGATCCCATTAAAATTGGAATAGTTCTTTTTGCTTTGCCGATTAATTCATGGTGATTTGAATTTAAGCCTGTCGTCCCTATGACCAGTGGCAATTTTTGATGAACGCAAGTATTTAAAATTTCAGACAAATAATCGGGGGAAGAAAAATCTATTACAAGAGATTGAGTTGCAATATCTATTTTTTCTACTTTAAAATCTTGAACTGTAATCTCAGGAAATTCATCTAATAGGTGCCTAATAGATTGGCCCATATTGCCGTTGTATCCATTTAACAGAATATGCAATTTTTATTCTTTGTGAAACTTGTCAGCAGATTGATTAAAAGATTCTTTAATCGGGTGATGCTTTTCTGATTCTATGGATTCAGCAAATTCTTTAAAAGTTTTTAATTGAGCATTAGATAAATTAACAGGGGTTTCCACAACAACTCGACACATTAAATCTCCCCTTCTCGAATCTCTTACAGAAGATGCTCCTTTTCCTTTAATTCTAAAAATTTTGCCTGTTTGAGTATATGCAGGTATTTTTAATGAAATTTTTGACTCTAATCCAGGAATGTTAATTGAGCCTCCGAGAATAGCTATATCAAAAGGGATGGGTGCCTCAAAATACAAATCACGTCCATCTCGCTCAAAAATATCATTTGCTACAACCTGAATAGCAACATAAAGATCTCCTGCTGGACCTCCTCTAGCTGCACTTCCCTCTCCAGACAATCTAACCTTGTCACCGTTATCTACTCCTGCGGGAATACTAACAGATAAAGATTTAGTTTCCTCGTTAACCCCTGCACCCCTGCAAGTACTACAATGATCTTTAATAATCTGGCCCTCACCTCGACACGCATTGCATGGTTGTTGCACAGAAAAGAAACCTTGTTGCATTCTTACCTGCCCAACTCCATTACATTGACCGCATGGAATAGGCGACGAACCAGGCTTCGCTCCAGATCCAGAGCAGTCGTCACAGGATTTATTGACAGGAATTTTGATAGTTTTTTTGATTCCTAGGATAGCTTCCTTTAATGATAAATCTAGATTGTATTGAAGGTCTTGACCTCTGGCAGAACGCCTAGAAGAACCCCTGCCCCCAAACACATCACCAAAGATATCACCAAAGATATCTCCTACATTAAAATCTTGAAAACCAGAACCAGAGCCGCCGCCCATGCCTTGAACGCCAGCATGCCCAAACTGGTCATAAGATGCTTTTTTGTCAGCGTCTGAAAGGACTTCATATGCTTCTGCAGCTTCTTTAAATTTTTTATCAGCCTGAGGATCATCCGGATTACGATCAGGATGATATTTCATGGCTAATTTCTTAAAGGCTTTTTTTAATTCGGGCCCTGAAGCAGTTTGAGAGACCCCTAAGACCTCGTAATAGTCTCTCTGTGACATAGCTTACTTTTCTTCTTTTACTTCTTCTTCTTTTACTTCTTCAAACTCTGCATCAACTGTATTCTCATCTGTTGCAGCTTCCTCAGAATTTTCTTGGGCCTGCCCTGTTTCCTCTTGTGGATATAATTTTTGCGTTAATGGAGTTAGCACTTCATTTAGCTCTTTTGACGCCTCCTCTATGGCCTCAAGACTATCTTGTTTGATAGCTTCTTCAAGCTTTGCGGTGGAAGATTCGACAGATGTTTTTTCGTCGTCAGTTAGCTTATCGCCAGATTCTTCGATGGTTTTTCTCGTTGCGTGAACAAGCATATCTGCGTTATTTTTAGCCTGCACAAGGCTTTCAAATTTCTTATCGTCCTCAGCATTCGCCTCTGCATCTTGAACCATTTTCTCAATGTCGTCATCGGACAATCCACTAGAAGCTTTGATAATAATAGATTGCTCTTTGCCGGTGTTCTTATCTTTGGCAGCAACATTAAGAATGCCATTAGCATCTAGATCAAATGAAACCTCAATTTGAGGAGTGCCTCTCGATGCAGGAGGAATATCTGCAAGATTGAATTGACCTAAAGATTTGTTTTGGGTCGCTTGTTTTCTTTCTCCTTGAATGACATGAACCGTTACTGCAGATTGATTGTCCTCTGCTGTAGAGAAAACCTGAGATTTCTGGGTAGGTATAGTCGTATTTTTTTCAATTAAAGGAGTTGCTATTCCACCTAAGGTCTCAATGCCTAGTGTGAGTGGTGTGACATCTAGCAATAGAACATCTTTTGTATCGCCCGATAAAACTGATCCCTGAATTGCTGCGCCAACAGCAACGGCTTCATCTGGGTTCAAATCTTTTCTTGGCTCTTTGCCAAAGAAGTCTTTCACTTTTTGCTGCACCATCGGCATTCTAGTCTGACCACCTACCAATAACACCTCATCAATTTCACCGATAGATAATTTAGCATCATCAAGCGCAAGTTTTAATGGAGCCATGGTTCTATTAACCAAGTCTTCAACCAAGGACTCTAGCTTAGCTTTTGTAATTTTATGCACAAAATGCTTTGGTCCTGAGCTATCTGCAGTAATGTAAGGCAAGTTAATTTCTGTTTGATCGGAAGACGACAATTCAATTTTTGCTTTTTCTGCAGCCTCTTTTAATCTTTGAAGAGCCATGGGATCACTTTTTAAATCAAACCCTGATTCATTTTTGAACTCTTCTACAAAATAGTCTATTAACTTAAGATCGAAATCTTCTCCACCAAGAAAAGTATCGCCATTAGTGGAAAGTACTTCAAATTGATGCTCCCCATCAACCTCTGAAATCTCAATAATTGAAATATCAAATGTGCCGCCGCCCAGGTCATAAACTGCAACCACCGAATCGCCTGTGTGCTTATCAAGACCATAAGCCAAAGCTGCAGCAGTGGGCTCATTGATAATTCTTTTTACCTCAAGGCCAGCAATTTTTCCAGCGTCTTTTGTTGCCTGTCTCTGGGAATCATTGAAATATGCTGGAACAGTAATAACGGCTTCTGTGACTTCATGCCCGAGATACTCTTCTGCAGTTTTTTTAAGTTTCTTAAGAATTTCAGCAGAAATTTGTGGAGGAGCAAGTTTTTTGTCATCAACTTGAACCCAAGCATCGCCATTCTCAGCCTTAATAATTTTATATGGCACCATGTCCATATCTTTCTTGACCACATCGTCCTCAAATCTTCGGCCAATTAATCTTTTAATTGCATACAGAGTCTTTTCAGGATTGGTGATTGATTGACGTCTTGCTGGCGTTCCGACCAATACTTCATTGTCTTCTGCGTATCCAATAACGGAGGGTGTAGTTCTTCCGCCCTCAGCATTTTCAATAACTTTGGGCTGTTGCCCTTCTACAACAGCCAAACAGCTATTTGTAGTTCCTAAGTCTATTCCTATAATTTTTGACATATTCTTTTCCTATTTTTTTCTCATAACATTAATTTTTAATGACGGAAACTCTTGCGGGTCTAACGACTCTCTCATGAAGTTCCCATCCTCGTTGAAATATATTTTCAATTTCATTATTTTCTTTTGCTGGATCCTGACAAGTCATAACGGCCTCATGCTTGATAGGATCAAATTGCTCATTAACTGGATAAATGGGTCTGATGCCAAATTTATCAAGTGCTGACTCAAATGATTTCAAGGTTAGCTCCACCCCCTCTCTGTCCTCATTGGATGATTCTTCTGAAAAATTTTTAAGTGCGTGCTCTAAGTTGTCGACCACTGGTAATAATTCGTTAAGTAATTTTTCAACTCCGTATTTATGAGCTTTCTCAATATCAGAAACACTTCTTTTCAAAGCATTGTCTAGCTCAGCTCTAGATCTCAAAAGAGCCTCTTCAAGACTATGTATTTTTTCTAAAGGGTCCTCTTGCTCAGCACTTAAAAGCTCTTCTTCCTCTGGCAATTCACCCATCTCAAGTTCAGATTCTTGGAAAACATCCTGCTCCAGAACTTCATTGTCCTGATTAGGTTGATCTTTAGTTTTATTTTTTTTAGTCATCATTTCTTCCAATAACAAATATATTGGGATGACTTTGCCCTAGTTCAAGGGTTTCAAGGAATTTATTTTATTGGCTTTGCGTAGAGCACCATGCTGTGATCCACTATTTCATAGCCTAAGTCTTTTGCTATGGCTTCTTGACGTTTCTCAATAATCTCATCGTGGAACTCAATCACCTTGCCTGTTTCAAGGCAGACCATGTGATCATGATGATCGTCAGGTGTAATCTCATAAACGGCATGGCCTTCTTCAAAATTATTTCTTGTAACAATACCTGCAGACTCAAACTGAGTCAGGACACGATAAACAGTTGCAAGTCCGACATCTTCCCCTGCAGCCATCAGGAACTTGTAGATATCTTCAGCGCTTAAATGCCTATTTGAACTGGATTCTAGGGCCTCTAAGATTCGAATCCTAGGCAGGGTTGCTTTCAATCCAGCTTTTTTTAATTCAGTATTTTCTTTACTCATGAACTTTTCCTTGTATTCTCTTTCAAAGTATAATCAAATCATCTCATGAAGCAATTAACCAAAACCTTTTTTATCACTTTTCTACTGATTTCAGCGGGATTTGGATGCTCAACTTTTTCACCTTATAAGGTACCTGTGCTTCAGGGGAATATTATAGAAGATAAAGATGTGGCGCAGCTCACTCAAGGCTTATCAAAAAACCAAGTTCAATATCTTCTGGGGACTCCTCTATTAAAAAGTCCAATTCACCAACAAAGATGGGATTACTTTTACTCTGTAAAAGTTGGAGACATGGTGATTCTAGAAAAGAAATTATTTCTAATATTTGATAAGCAAAATAAACTTGATAGCTGGGTTATGGAAGAGAGCAACCCAGAAGAAAGCTAGAATTATTTTAGGTCAGCTTTAGCTTTCCTTCTTTCCTTTGGATCTTGATGCAAAGGCTTATAAACCTCAAGCCTTTCCCCATCTGACATCCTATAATTCTTTGGCAATGCTTTATATTTTCCATCAAGTACCACGCCATTAACCCCAATTCTAAACTCAAACGTTACATCATCTAAAAGCTCTTTTATTTTAGAGAGTTCAAGCACTTCTTGTGCCGTTATGCTCTCAGAAACATCTAATTCTTGAAATGCTATTCCTTGCAAGCCTAATAATGAAAAGTAGATCTTCATTTGGATAGCTGCCCTGCAAATGCGTTTAAAAATTTATTACCCATCGTATCGATAGCACTTTGTCTTGCAAAAATTTTTAAGAAAAATGGTAGTTTGAAACTGGCGCTGAAATGAACTTCCGTGATCCCTGGCTCAGATAAAGAAAGAGACCATAAAGCAGAAAACTGCATGAACGGTCCTTTGACCTGTTTGATTTGAACCTCATATCCATCTGTTTGATTTACAGATTCAAATTCATAGGTTTTATTGAGCAGTCCGAATACAAGCAATCCTCTAACCTGTGTTTCAGATTTAGATGGCAGTCTCTTTGATTCAAGACAGGCAGGCAAAAATGTTTTATAAACCTCAAAGTTGT
>Ga0209279_10000771_pt1 | contig 19194 bp, 19 predicted proteins | sample CoawatmetaG00DNA_3_FD_187508 | JGI IMG/M metagenome (GOLD analysis project Ga0209279, IMG submission 187508) | Marine microbial communities from the West Antarctic Peninsula - Coastal water metaG006-DNA (SPAdes) (version 2) | ecosystem: Environmental > Aquatic > Marine > Coastal ... | reverse complement strand
CCTTTATAATCTGCAGGAATAGGAGTAGATACGAAAGAATTCGTAACATAAGCTGTGTTATATATTTTCCATCTTGGACTCGCAGGAGATGGCCCTGGTATTGTTGGGGTTCCAATAAAATCTTGATTAGTTTCATAAACTACATCATTCACTTCTGTAGGTAATAACTCTCTACCTGGAATGTGAAATCCATCAGTCTGTTTACCATTCTTTAGCAAGAACACTAACTCGAATGCATAGATCTCATCACGCATGTATCCTCTCAGATTAGCAGCGTTTAATTCATCTTTGTAAGTTTCAGTTGCAGGTATTCTGTGTGATTCCCATTGTAATGAAATCTGTGTAGCTATGCTCTGATAGTTTGTACGATCTATGCTAGTAAGGCCCTTCCATATTAAAATGTCATTTGCTGTCGTTAAATCGTCTGCTATGTCGTAATAAGGAAATTTTTCAAAGATATCGTCTATTGCTAGCGCTTTTAGTTCTTTGTTTTGCCCAGTGTATGTAATGTCTTTAGTTTCTCCTGTGATAGAAAATGTACCAACGAGATCTACAGCTGTACCATTATTTATTGTTTTAATTACGGCAAGATTAAAATAAGTAAACTGACCAGACAAATCTAGCTCAGATATAAGTACTTTAAAAGATTTACCTACTGGAGTATTAAAGTTTACACTAACAATAGTATCATCATGTGCAAAGATTGGATTGGTTACAGAATAATAAGATGTTAATGGGTTACCTTGAGCATCACTATATTGTACAGCAAACTGATAACCTCCTGATATTAGTTCACCTCCATTTACAGAAGCTACATGCTTTATCTGAGGTATAGAGAAGTCAGGTTGTACTTTTAATTGATTACAGTCTAGTTCATTCGTATAAGTAGGATCACAAGGATCACTATTGTAAGCCAACTTGTAAGGCACGTTATCAATGTCTAAATATCTTCTAGCTACGTTATCTGCCCAGTAAAGTTCAGTACTGCAGTTAGTAATCCTATGTACTATTTTGTGAATAGGTTTATTAAAATCAAAACCCAGACAAGAACTTGAAACAATAGGAATGTACACTCCATCATTGTTAACCATGTATCCTATCTGACTCATCTTTGTTACAGGATCAACTAAAAAGAATACATGCTTGTATTGTTCGTTGATAAAGTATTTACCTATTAAAAGGTATCCTACAGGAAAGTTTAAACTGTGAATGTTACCTGGCTCGTTCTGATAATTAATAGAATTAGCATCGAAGTTTTCTACAACAGCATTTAACGCGTAAGACAGTTTACCTTTTATGATCTGGCCGGCACTACTGTCCATGTCCATACCAAGCCTAGCAACATTATACTCATTAATGATGTTAGACAACTTCTTGTTATTACTACTTTCTTTATCTGCCATTATTAATTATTAAAGTATGAATTATAAGAAGGTGTTGCTTTTTTGTACTTATTAAATCTATTTTGATCTCTAGTTATATTTCTAACTTTTTTCGCAATAGTTTGTTTTTTAATTTCAATGTCTGCCATAATATAAGCTTCATCACAAAGTTGCTTATAATACATAACTTTTTCTCTCATCTGATTATACGTTTCATCATTGATTTGATTAGTTAGTACTTCAAACACTTTGTATTTAATAAAAGCTTCAACGAATTCTTCTATACGATAATTATCAGGGATCAATTGATTTTGTTCAGTGTCTACTCTTTCTGAATAGAAAACTAAATGAATAGTTCCATTTCTAAATCTAGTAATTAATTTGTTATCTCTAATGTCGAAAGAATCCATGTTATTGGATCCTGGACTATTACCATACGCTGCAGCTGCAGGATTGTAATTTAAATTAGATTGTTGTTTAGCAGAAATGTTTCCTGGTTTTAATAAGTGCATTCTTCTGTAAACTAAATTGTGCACACCAAACCCTGTGTTTTTTACAATAGGTAATAGTTCTACTTCAGTAGTAGTATCTTGTTCTTCAGTAACTATTTGACTTGATCCACTTTCATTCTGGGAATAAAACGAAGAAGGGTCTACAAATAACTTTTCTTCTGTTTGTGAGCACAACCAAACTTCTCTAGCAGACTGAAAGTTATCAGGTAACCTTGCTTGGAAATCTTCTATGTGTATGATAGTTTCATCTATTGGTAAAGATGCTCTACTTAACTTACGTAAACATTTTGTTACATACGTAGGAAACATTAAGTCATCGATTGCTCCTGTGTCAAAGTAACTTTTAAGCTCTTCTTTTATAATTGCAAAAACAGGTTTTGGAGAAATGAAATTATATTTATAATAGTGAGCCATATTTTATTTTTAAATATTATTATGATCTTTTATCAAATTCTTGATAAATTAATTGATACTTTTTATCTGAATGTATATAATGTGCCAATAGCCTTGATGTAACTCTTGATGGTTTAAAATACCACAAATCACTCATCGCAAAAGAATTCTTTCTCTTGAACCATTGCCAACCAAAAAAATAACCATCAGTATGAAAGTTAAAATTGTAAATCTTTTTACCTTTCTCTTTAGTCTTCTTCCAGTCTACTGGTAAATTTATAAACTCACCATTTTTACCACGCGTACGCTTTCTCTTCTTTTTAATTATTCCAAATGTGCCAAAGTTAAAAGGCAGTGATTCTTTTTCTCCTGTTTCAAGTAGATAGAACTTAAATTGTTCCATGTACTCGTATTGAACAGATCTCCATTCTGCGTAAGTATATTTCATGTCTGGAAATTTCTTACAAAACTTTTTATAATTATCTAAACTACTAGTTCTATAATCTACAGCAGATCTACTCATATATTAATTTAGTTAGTTCTTCTAGGTTGTTTTCTATTTGAACCTGCCCCTTGTTCATCTACACCATTAACAGAGCCATCTTCCTTAATTGAAAAATAGGTTCCTAAAAGAGTTTGTGACGTTAAAGATAATACTTGTTTTTGTAAATAACCTGGTAATGGAAATTCTCTGTCTAAAGGATTTAAACAATACTTAGTTGCATCTATATTTGCATCATCACAATCACAACTTTTATACAGCACATCGCTTGAAACATTTTCTGTAAACATACCGCTAAATCTAATTGCTTGTATGTCCGGATTAGTAACGTAGACGTAACCATCTATAATCATGTAATAAGTCTCAGGCTTTCTTCTAGACAACTGTAACAAATTCATGTATCTATTAACAGTAATTTCTTTTAACTTCGTTCCTGTACCTCCTAAAGCGTTGATTGAATATACTCCTTGAATTAAATGCTGATAGTTTCCTTCTGCAATACTTGGTAATTTTATATTTGATTTAGCAATCATACAATGATCAACATAGTCAGCACATTCTGACAAGGGAACTTCTTGCATACTAAGACAAGGCAAAGTTGTAAATATAGTTCCGGTTGCCCAGAGTTTACGTAAATTAGTTTCTCTGCGTACTAGTAACAAAGTATTATTTCTAACTTCTGATAATATTGCTCTATCAGTTATAGAAGCATCAGTGCTAATTAATTTATGCATTGATCTTACATCTGATACTAATTTTCTTCCTGTTGCCATGTTTTATTTTTTGATTATAACAAGGTTTTTAGTTTCCTAATTCTGTTGTTAAGCTTTTTTACATTGTAATTGAGAGGATCATTTTTAATTAACATTCTTAAAGTTTGAATAGAAGAACTTGGTGTTAATGTTTTTACTTCTATACCTTCAAATTCTTTACTCTGAATTTTTAAATCCAAAGGATAATTAGAGTTCTTTAAAAATATATCTAAACAAATAATTTTGTTATTGATAAAAAATCTAGAGTACTGTTTAAAAAGTGGTGTTTCATTTACAACTCTTAATAATCCAAATTCTTTTAACGGAAACAAATCTTTCTCTTCTATGATAAAATCTAAGTCATGGAATTTTGTCGATACTCCCAGGATAACATCAGTGAAACTTCCAGTAAAGACTACCCTACCCTGAGTAATCTCTACTAGTCGTTTTATGAGTTCTATTTGATTAGACTCCAGTTCCACACTCTTCATTTATTGCATCTAATGAACCTGATGAATCAATGTATCCGTCTTCTATTGTTGCTGGTGAGCCGTTAGTTTCAAAAGTTAAAATTTGATCAACAGATGTACAGAAAGTTTGACTTTGTCCTGGGGATAAAACAATATCTATACTATCTCCACTACAAGAATTTGCAGTTAAAGTAACACTAGAATTTGCAGGTGCACTAGATAAACATTTTACTTCCCAAATTTGACAATCAGTAGCTGCACATTGAACTGCTGCCCCAAGAGTATCCACACCATTCCATTGTCTAACCAACGTAAAGTTTTTCTCTCTGTAGTAACCTGCAGGAGCTAAACCAGTTCCTGAAGAAGCACTATACAATATTGTAGCTGTACTAAACTGTTCTCCGTTTGCTACATAGTAGTTAGTGTAGTCAGAACTTTGTAAATCACATGCTCCGTCTGGTGTAGTAGATCCGTCTAATATTACAGGGTTTCTGTAAGCATTAGTACAAGCTATACCTTCTTGGATACTTCCGTTGTCTCCTTGCATGTTAGATGCTACTGGCCCACTATATCCAGTAAGATATGTAACACTAGTAATAGTTCCACAGAAAGTAACAGTTTCATCTTCTATAACTGTAAATGATTTAACTGTACCATCATGTAATACTGCTTCAACTTGCATGTAGTCATTACTTGGTTGTGAAGTCTGACTATCCATAGCCATTGTCCAAACTTTGTCATCGTTTGTAGATGGAGCTGAAGTACTAGTCGTAGTAGTTGTAGCTACTGTCTCGCCTGCTACACAAGATGCTGTTCCTGTACATTGAGAACCTGGATTTGAAACTTGTGCACCTACGTTAATAGTATCAGAAACGATTGCACCATTTATACCATATTTAAAAGAAATTCCTCTTCCTGCTTGTTGAGCTGAACATAAAAAAGATAATTCAAAACCTGAAGCTGATGGATCATATTTTGTCATACCACCCCATAACACAGCAGTTTTATTATTTTCTAAATTACCTGCTTCTGTGTATACTAAATATAAGTTACCATTAGGGTCTGAAGAATTAGTATCTATTTCAATAGCGTAACAGTAAGCATTAGCTGCTGTTGCTATCGTAGTAGTTGTCGTTGTTACAGGAGCATCTATCACAATGTCAATATAATTAGTACACAATCCAGTAGATTGTACTCTAATTGTTATAGCTCCATTTGGAGTTAATGATGTAGTGTAACCTTGGCTAGCCATTAATACCGTCAATGATACACCTGTTTGAAAAGGTGTACTAAACCCATCAACATCACTGTATAAATCAAAAGGACCTGTATCTGTACCGGCTGTCAATAATTTAATGTTTGTTGTCATAATTCTGTTTTATTAATGTTATTGTTGAGAGTATGCTTCTCCTGATAATGTTATACAATTAATTTCTCTAGATGTTCCACTTAATACACCACAACCATCTTCTGTAGTTGAGGTAGTTGTTGTCGTACTAGCTAATACTTCAGTTAAATCAACAGTTACAGTATTAGAATCTACACTACCATCTAATACATTGATTGCAGTAACTCTGAAATGATATATACTATCCTGTAAATTTAAAAAAGTTTTTGTCAAAGATAATCCATTATCTGAAGAATATTGGAAATTACCTTGTATAGCAAGACCCCACCTGATTGTGTACTTTCTAATTCCCACTGCACTAACTGCAGGAGTCCACTCTAAAGTAGCACTGTTCTCTAGTGCATCAAAAGATTCAATAAACAATGTTATATCTGAAGGATCTGCTACAACCTCTGATGTAGTAGTAGTTGTTGTTGTAGGTGTAGGAGGAGGATTAGAAACACATTCTCCTAATACACTTTTTGGAGATTTACTCAGCAAGATTAAAACTTTACTGTAAATCTGTTCTAAAGATATGTCTCCTGCGTAGTCGCTGTTACAATATCTGTATTCTAAAATTCTTTTGTAGAAGATTAGATCTTTTAATAAGTGTTGCTGACAAGTTTTATTTAACGCAAAAACAATATTATTGTACATGTCTTTACTGATAGCAGCGATACTTAAATTCACTTTATCTGTTAGTTTAGAAATATCTAAACAATCTTTACAAGACGTTAATTTCGTTGTTAGCATAGTTTATTTTTTATTAGCACAAGTAGCACATAATCCGTTCTTCAACTGACAATTACAACCTACTTTAATTCCACAATCTGTACATGCTGCCATAGTGTTTATTTTTTAAGATTAAATTTTATATGTTCCGTTGCATCCGCAACCACCTCTTACAAACTTATCTAACATTTTGTCAGCTTGTTTGTACAGTTTTTTAGCAACTAGTATGTCACAATTATTAGCTGCAGCTACAGAGCCTTGTATTAAATAATAAATAGTGTCTAGTTCTTTTTTAGACTGAGCTTTAATTGTCATATCACATTCCATCATGTCGAGTGTCATAAATGCACTGTCAAATTTTTCTTGTAATCTATCAATTCTCATAAAACTTTTTTCTATAAAGTTTAAATGAGCAGGTGCAAAGCTGTAAAGCAAAGTATAAATCCCATCAGGTAAATTGTCCTCTTGAAACGGCACTGATAAACCCAAGTTACTTGAATTAAACACGTTATAAGCAGTAGGAGTAAATGGTAATGTTACAGGGTCTTTTCCTGGTGGAGTAATTTTAATAGTAGGTTCTGTTACAGAATCTGAATAAGTAGAACCATCAGCTATTGCAATAGTTTGTACGCTACGTGTTTGTAGTACAAATAAATTAAGTTTTAACTCTGGCATATTTTTTAAATAAAAAAATGTCAGAAGATGAGGAAAAATCCAAATCCCCTGACATTTAGGTTATAAAATAAGTTCTTTTAATTAATACACTGTGATCGCTCCTAATGCAGCAACCAAAATTGCTTCAAAGTCAGCAGAATCTGCAGTCTTAATTGAAATTACAACTGAGCTATCCATAGCAAGGTTTGCATTCCAATTTTGTTCAGTCTTATCCAAAGAATTAAACTTAATGTAATAAGTTGTATAAGTTGTTCCTGGAGTTACATGGCTTTCAAAATTTGCGTTATATCCAGCTGTTCTGTAAAGATGCTTTAAATAACCTGCTTGATAACTATGGTAATTCTTTTCTAATTGTGCAATTTCTTCTGACGTTCCTGTCGCGTAAGTAGAATCTACAGTAATAGCTGTTACAGCTACTTTCTCACATCTATCTTCAACAATAAAGTCAGCAGTAGTTTCTGGCCCTGCATAAGCAAAAGCATTAAACCACAATCTGTCATATTCATGAGGATTAGCAGCGATATCACATGGTTGACCATATTTAGTTACAGGCTTACCTGTAATAACTAATTTGGTATTCTCACCTGAACCTGACTTACTAAATACATAAAAATCTGTGATCTTAATGTTGTTAGGGATAATGCTATTTGTTCCTTGTGAATTAAACTCTGCAATTAATAAATCTACAAAAGCTTCTACAGGAGTATTAACTGTAGGATCTGCACCTTCTGCACTACAAGGAGCATGTACTGTAATAGATTTTGTGTAACCATTAAAATGAGTAACACTTAAGAAACTAGAATGTCCTCTTAAAGTTACAGTAACAATATCATCTGGTTTTACATTCCAGTCAGACATTTCAATAACTTGATTTAAAGGAGTAGGATTTCCTACTACTTTGTAAAATTCAGTTACATCTGCTTTAGCGATCTTGTCGCTTCTTTTTGTTCCTTGTAAGTAAGTATTGTCTCTTCCCTGAGCTACGTAAAAGTATGCATCAGCAGCAATGTTAGCTGCAGTAGCAGCAACATAATCTGGACCATAAAAACCTACTGATCCTGCAGTCAAGTCCTGAGTCGATCCTGCAACTACAGGAGTCGTTAATGAAACAGGTACTACAACCATAGTTGTTAATGAGTAATCAGCCATTTTATTTTATATTTAAGATTAATAATTATTATTCGTTTGTTTGTATTCTAAATTGTGCGTTCTGCACAGCAGAAGCATTTTCTGTGTACATCGCTAAATTTTGAACCGCTAAGTCTAGGATTTCATCTTCTAAGTAGTCTGCTAGTTCGCAATCTACATTCTGGGAAGCTTGACCATCTATCATTACATATCCAGCTTTATTAATGGATTGAGGATATCTGATGTACATAATATTTAGTTTAGAAGGTATAAAACTTCCATCTGTAAATATACTTAATTTATCTTTACTAATTGAACTAAATGTTTCTTGATACTCAAATGATGGTGCAAAGTGCTCGTTGTTTAACAAAAACTGTACGTCACCATGTTTAAATAACTCCATGTTAGTCCAGATGATTCTGTCTGTACAAATGTCTTTAGAAGCTATAAAATATGAGTCAATATAAAACATGTACTTAGGTAACAGAGTACTTATATCTGTGCTCCATTGATTTAGTGTACTGTCAGATTCAGTAAGATCCAAAGGATGATCTTTGTAATCCTCGATAAGGATTTGTAAATCTTCATAACGTTTTCTAAATGCGTCTATACCTAATCTAGGTACAGTGCTAAAACCAGAAAGCTTTTGCTTAATTAATTTTATTTGTGCATTGTTCAGTTCTAAAATCTTGTCTTCTACTTGAATTCTTTGATGAGAATTAGTAGATAGTTTATTTAGCTTTTGATCAATCTTGTATAATAAACTATCTACTTTAATCATCTCATTTAAAATTTATGTTGACATTAATTTTTTAGTCTTCAACTTACCTTCAAGTGTAAGTAATTCATCTTGGTTATCTTCGTTGACTAAAAAGATTACTAAATCTTCTTCATCCTTAGCTATTTCATATTCTCCTTCAAACACTTTCCCACTTGGCTTAACTCTATAAATAGAATGAGTTATAGCTTGTTTAACAAGGTCTTTGATGTGCAACAGGTTATCCTGCATATCAGCAAACTGGTTAAAGACCTGGACTGTAGAAAGACCTACATATTTACCTTTTTTAAATTCTGTTTGTTTAAGAACATTATCTACAAGGTTGTAAACTACTTCTTCTGAAGTATCTTCACTAACAGGTAATCCTAATAGTCTTGCAACTTTCTGTTTCTTGCTTGGTGTCATTACATCAAACTTAGAAATTGCTTTGTTAATTAATTTTTTCTTTCTGAATAATAGAGCATTCTCTATTTCTTCATCTGCTACATAGTATTGAGTGTCTGCAGGGTAATCACCATTTTCCCATGCTCTATAACTAGATGCAATAGTAGGGTGTACTCTTAACCAAGAGAATGCAATTAATTGACTTGCAATAGATAGATTAAACATGTTATCTCCATCTATTAATTTGACAGGTTGCACATGTGTTGTATCTTCAGGAGAAATTGAAAGAGAATAATTCCAATATTTAGCTCTAGGGCCTAGATCTATTTCACCTAACAATTCTTCTAAGAATTTTAATGTAGTTTGAATTCTTTCTTCTTCTAGTTTTCTTTCTGTTGGATCAGCAATGCGTTTAATGTATGCTGCCTTAGGATCTAATCCAGTTCTGTATTTACCATCTAACTCTTTGTATGGATATTTAAAAATTCCTGTTCCGGGAACTCTTGTCATTCCATTTTTGGCTAATTGACTTTGAAGCGTCTGCATCGAAGTTCCACCGTACTCTCTCTTTATAATAGAGATTTTACCCAACTTACTCATACCATTATGTAGTTTAAATTAATAGTTGAATGCCTTTATCGAAAAAGGGAACCATTTAAAATGTTCACACTCAGTTAGGAGGTAATAAATATAAAACCATCTCTCTTGTTTACCTCCAATGTCAGAGAGATGGTTTTGTTAAACTATTTCTGTTTAAAATTGAGGAATTTCTTCAATTAAAACAGTTCTTGAAAGATCTTCAATGAATACATCACATCTGTCTTTCATCCAGATTTCGTAACCTGGGAATTTATTCGCTGAACTCATTCCTTGAGACTTTGCAAAGCCTAAGTGATGACGAGTACCATCGATGTAACCCCATGTCATAGAAGGTCTTCCTTTCATACGTACTTCTCTAATGTTGTTCTGTAAAGAACCATCTCCACTAGGAGATACATCAAATACCATAAATACAGGTGTAGACTTCTTATTCTGACCAAATTCTAAATTAGTCTGTGGTAAATCCAACTCTTTCAAGTGAATCAATTCAACTCTACCAGTTTCTCTTGTAACCATCGAATCAAATGCGAAGTTATAAGTAATGTTCTGTCCTTCACCTTGCATAAATCTGTTTCCAGAATCTGCCATGAAAGTTAATCCAGAGTTCAATGCATCTTGTTTTAAAGCTTGTTGAAAAACGTCAAAACCTGATTCATTGGTATATAATTTTACTCGTCTATCTTTAACGTCTACTCTTCTGTAGAAAAGATCTCCAAATACACTTCTTATTAAGTTAGCAGAAAACTCTCCTCTGTTATACTGTACTAAGTTTCCGTTGTTACGCATTCTGTGGTAAACACCAGCAGATGTCTTCTTAACCTCTTGACGAGATCCATTAGACTTAACAGTTCCAGGCTTTGCCCAAATCATACGTTTAACTTTCAACTCAACCATTGACTTACGCATCCAGAATTCAATAAACGGCTCCCATTTAACATCATTACGAGTCATTGGTAAGTTGTTTGCTTTCTGTGCACCATACACTAAAATATCTAAAGGCTTACCTGAAGCATCTCTTAGCATTTTATCATCTGCCCATTCTGTGATTTTGTGCTCATAACCATAACCTGAACCTAAAGATTCAAACATTGTGATTTTTTCACCTAATCTAGGAAGACCTAATAAGTCTTGATCAAATTCTCCAATAGAAGCATCAACCAATTCACATTCAATACCTTCTTTTAAAAATCTAGCAGATATAAAATCTACCATAGGATTTTCAGAAACCAATGTAAATGAATAAATAAATCCATTATTCCAAGGCATTGGATCTTTTATTACATAAACACGAGGACCGTATTGACGATTACCTAAAGAAACGATTGCATTTTTTGAAAATTCATTAGTATCAAGTACTAAAGTAAATTCTTGACCATCAATACCTGGCTTTACATTATTTAATGTAGCTGCAGGAACATCAATAATCTTAGGAAATTTATAAGGAACTGCGATATCCCACTTCCAAGCATCACTATTATTATCAATATAATAAGGTGTGCTTTTGTTAATCATGTCTAGAAAATCATTACTATACAATGAACTTTGAGAATACAACGAGATAATTTTCTTATCGTAATCTGCAGGTTCAGTAGAATGAAATGATTCTAAGTGATTAGCATCTGTTAATTTACCTACTGCTCGTTTGTCCATAGACGCTACCCTAGCATAAGTAAAACCTGTTAACCCAGGTATTGTTTGAACTGCCATTTTTATCTAATTTTAAATTAATTATTTAAACCATTTTGTTGGTTCGTTTTTCTTATTTGATCCTTTTAATTTTGGCACATGTCTCACAACTTCTTTAAACATACTGTTTGTTTTTTTAGTAACACCAGTTTTTTGGATAGTAGATAAAGTGGGATCTTTTTCAAGCATTTTTAACAGCAAACCTATTTTAACTTTTGTAGAATGATTCTCAGGTTTTTTTAAATCTAAGATCGTTCTGTCAAAATCAGTTAATGTTTCTCCCGTAGGAGTTTTATATTTATCGACTAATAAGAAGTCATGTAGTTCGTTTGCCAATTTTGGATTTAATGGAATACCATCAAAACCTTTTTCTTTTAACTTATCGCCTAGAATTTTCTGGACGTTAGTTACGTATTCTTGTTTTACAGCTGATTTTTCTTTTAAAGCATTAGCAGATTTTTCTTCAATTTGAGCAAGATTTTCTGTTTCATTTTTTACAAGAACTTTGTGATGTCTTGTTGCAGAAGTTTCTAAATCTCCATAATTATGAATTCTTTCTATTTCTGCATTTATATCTTCATCTTCATAACCTTGATTAGTCAATGCTTTTTTTAATACAGCTCTTTGATTATTTTCTACGGATAAATCCATATTAGTAAAAGACTTTACTTTATTAAACGATTCAAAATACTCTTTAGGATCTACTCCATTAACGAATATAGAATTAAAAGCGTTTTGATAGTCTTCTCCAAACTGTCCTATAAAATTGTTTACCATTTCAACAGAACCTTTTTGTTTCTCTGCTTGGAATTTATCTAAAATACCTTGACCATCAGTGATTGGTTCATCTCCTTCTTCCGCTTCAGAAAATACACCTAAAGAAGTAAGTTCGTTTGCTAGAGCAGTAAACTGTGTTGCTTCTCCGTTTCCTCCTTCACCTTCTTCGCCATCTTCCTCTCCTTCACCCTCTGCGCCTTCTTCTACTCCTTCTAGAGCATTTTCAGCAGCTTTTGGTTTCTTGCTTGGGTCTTCTCTTTCTCCTTCTTCCTCTTCTTCTTCTCCACCAGATAAAAAATCTTGTATTGAAGTAGACGGTTTTGGTTTAGGATCTTCATCATCACTTTTCCCAGGTTCTGGTTTTTTCTGTTGCTTAGGTGGTGTTCCTGCAGGTTCAGCATCTTTAATGATAGGTTCTAAATTGTCAGAAGACTCAGCCCCTAACAAATCATTAATCATTTCTTGATTACCTGCTCCCATGTTCATAGTATCAGAAATACTAAACCCATCCATCCCAGGAGTTTCTGTATTATCAGCCATAATGTAGTTGTGTTTTTTTAAATTTCTATTGTAAATGTAAATGATATCCGTTAAATAACAAAATACTAAATTAATAATTTACTTAAAAATTACCGTAACATCGCATTAACACGATTTTTAGTTTTTGTTAGTTCGTCCTTTTGAGTTTTCTTTTGCTATTGCAAGATCATTAGCTTGGTTTTCTCTGTCTACCTGTAGCTTCTCCCTATCAACTGCTAATTTAGCTCTTTGAAGAGAGTCTTTACTTTGTATATCAGACATTTTTGCATTATAATCATTTGTTGCTTTATTTCTTGAATCAGTAAGACTTGTTAATTGTAAAGCATCAGCTATACCATCACCATCTTTATCTTCAATTGCATTTTCATTATTTTTTAAAGCGTTAATTGTAGCTACTTCTTTTTTGTTAATTCTATCTAATTGACTTTCATAATTTTCATTAGCCTGTACTTCTAATCTTACTCTTTCAGCATCTTGTAAAGTTTGTTCAAACTGTCCTTTAGCCTGGTCCAGCTCTTGTTGTTTTTGTTGATTCTGAGTAGCGATTTGAGCTTCTTGCTTGTCTTTGAGATCTTTAAATACTTTTTTAAGTTGTCTTTGACTCTTGTGACTATATAATTCCACAACATCATAAACGCTACCACCATTCTGAATAATAGACTGAGACAATAATCTAATCTCATTAAACATTTTAACATCTTCCGGTCTGTTGGTTAAATATACATGTAGATCACGCATACTGATATCCGTGCCGTTAACTTTTATAAAAGCACTATCTCCTTTTGATGTAATATATGAGATCGTTGACTCGTCATTATTACTCTCGATATAAACAGAAGCATCAACTATTGCCTGATACAATTGACCTGTTACATACTCGTGTGCTACGAAAAGTGGTTCAGTTTGTGTATAACTTTGTTGCATCGCAGTATTAGTACCAGTAGCCGTTTGGCTTGCTGCTACATTACCCATTCTTTCTTTAGACATACCTACTAATTCCCAACACTCCATTTTCATTTGTTGTGCTAGAGTATATCTACTTTGTATCTCTTGAGTTCTGGTTAAATCTAATGAAGTAAACTGATTAAAGCTACTTGGACTTTTTAGATTCTCAGGACTATCATCAACAAATACAACACCTCTATCTCTAGCTTCTTGTTCCCAGATATCTAGAGCATCTTGTGCATCACCGTCTTTAGGAATAGGAATATGCCTGATAGACATTAGTTGTACCTTACCTACTTCTTTTTCTAGTAATTTAAATAACTGATTCATACATACGTTATAAATAACCTGAAAAGGTTTCATCATATCTACGACACTTTTTGCTTTAGTGTTTTTAGCTTCGTGTACTATACCAATAATAGGATTGTAAGTCAGTAAATTAAACGGCTTAACATGATAAATATCATTACCTGTTTTTTTACCTTGATACCATTGATTCAACCAACCCCATTCTAAAGAAATTTCTGTAGGAATTGTTCCTGATATGTATAACTCATCTACTAGCATAGTCTGCTCATTCTCCATCTGATCTAAAAATGTAAGCCTACCTACCTTTCTTTTACTTGCCCAATATGCAGTAACTACTACGAACTTATTTCCTGCAGCACTAGTGTTGTCAGCTGCTCCAAAGAAATCGCTTAAGCTATCAGCATTCTCTTCCATTTCGCCTTCTATAAGCATTCTGGACTGAACTACTAATGGATCATAAGTGTCATACACTATAGAATCTGTTCCAGGTTTTACACTAGAATTACCTAAGTTAGATTCTCTAGTAGAAATTAAACTGTAGTCTTGTTGACTAGTTCTTAAATGATTTATTTCTTCTAAAGTTAAATCTGGAGAACTTTCGATTATTTCTGTTAGTTCCATCACTTCTACTAAACCAGAAGCATAGGCCCCTTGATTTCTTCCTGATGGATCAGAAACATATTTTTTATCAGGTGTAGTTAAGTTCCACACGTTTTTAGGATTAGCTACTTGTACGTTAAATCCTATTTTACTGTTATCTTCATAGATGTGATAAAACTCTCTAGCTGTAATAACTAGATCTCTAAATGCATCTTCACTCTTTTCTTTTAAATTAAACCCTGCTTTGTGTGCTGTAAGAACATGATTGGACCACTTCTCAGCTATTGAGGTATAGTCATTTAGCTGTTCTTGTACTTCTTCCAGAGTCATCTTCTGTAATTCTTCCTCAGGAATTTCTTGTCCTTGTTCAGCAGCTTTCATTAATATTTTCTGTTTTGCTTCTTGAATAACATATTCTTGTAACAATCCAGTCTTAAATTCTAGCTCTTCTGATTTACTATTGTCATCGAAAGCTTTAACCATAAAGCTATCTGGTCTTTTAGTAATTTCACCAATCAATTCATTTACAGGTGTAGATAATATAGAATACTGTTGTACATAACTAGGTAAATCAGCAACAGGAGTCAACATCTCTGTAAAACTTTTAACTGTATCATCTTCTTGATAAAAATCTTCCAACGTTAAAATACCTTTCATGGTATTGTAATTCTTAACGAAAGTATTTTTATTCTTTATATATTCTGCATAAGCTTTATTTGAAAAGTAATCCATCGTATTTTTTACGTACGTTGGGTCTTCTTTTTCTTTTACAGTCTTAAACTGATCAGGAAAAATATTTAAATATGCATGTTGTGTATCTGATTTTTTAGTGTGTTTTATGATAGCCATAATTATCTAAATAATTTATTACTTTTTGGTTTTTTACCTACGAATTTACTCTTTTGAGTAAACAGTTTCTTATTACTTTTACCTGAATATAAAGCTGCTGTTCTAGGGTCTTCCTTGCCAGAAACTTTACCCATACTGATTCCTATCTTCATCGCCAAAGCTACTGCTAGCTCTGCTGCGATTATTCTATCGAAATTTCCTGTCTCATTATATTGTATCATTTCTTCCAATAATACAGGGTCTAAAACAGTGCTCATTCCCTTTACTTCTTTGACAACGTTTCCATCCTTATCTACATCTTTCCTAATAACACCTTCAGTATATTTCTTCAAACAGTTATGTAAAAAATCTCTAATCTTCTCTGAAGATCTGTGAATTCCATAATCTCTTTTTACTGTAGTGTTAGGAACTATCTCTTGTAACCACGTAGGTTGTCTCTCCAGATAACGTGCATCTCCTTTGCTTATCATATAGTCGATAAACGAGATTTCATCGTTTTCACAAAGAGTTCTTGCGTTAAAAAATTTAATTAATAATCTAGCTTGTTCATCCCAGGTTTCTTTTTTCTCAGGCCTGGCACAGTAACTGGCCACAAACATGTCTTGATATTTCTCTCCAGAAATCTCATGCATTCTTTTGTAAATATACACACTTCCTAGCGAATCTGAGTATGCTGCTTTACCTTGTCTATATGGATCGACTCCTGCAATATATAATCCATACGGAGGATTTTCCATAGGAAATTCATATATAACTGCAGGTGCTTCCTTGCTATCAGTAGCTCTAATAGGATAATTACTTATTGGTAATTTGTCTGTAAAATCATGTTTGACTCCATCACCATCATCGTATAAAATAACCGGCACACCTGTTCTTTCTTGATCTAACAACCTAGCTTTCTGTCTCTTAGCTGCTTCTATATCGAAAATGTTTGTATCTTCATTTAAAAATATATCATCAACCTCTTTAGGATAATACATTTTTTCTTTTAAATAAGCTACTCTATCTCCTGCTTTTTTTAAATTTTCTAAGTTCGTATCAGTAACAGTATCTGCTATATCTGTGTCACTAACAGACATTTTCATAGTATGTAGATCATGCTCTGGTGGTAAATCTAAAAATCTACCCATCGTAGAATCGACTTTAGCTTCTAACCTATACTTGTGTCCAATAAACAAACCATGAAAAGAACGCGTATCTTTATTGGAAGGATAGCTTAAAAAATTAAACTTATCTACATCAAACATCAATGATTTAGCGTCTTGGAACATTTTCATGTCACCACCAGTTCCAGTCAGTATAGGAGAACAACCCCATCCATATTTAGTTGTAAAACCAGGAATAGCTGCTTGTAGAGCACGTAAAAATGACCCTTTTCCTATCTCATCTATAATCAATCGTCTAGGTTTCGTACCTGCGATAGCTTCTTCATTTGCACCACCATCTAAATTCCTAATAAGAATCTGACTAAAAGGAATTCTCTCTCCAGCTTTAGTTTTTATACCTAACGTAACTTGTTTCTTCCAATCATCTTCTACACGTTGCCAACGCCATTCTTCTGGAAGAAAGTTTAACCCCTTATCTATCTTGTCAGTGACTAGTTTTATATCCGGGGAATTTAATCCTGCGATAATATTCTGGCTATCTTGATCGAATGTTGCGCCATGTCCTATGTAAGAAGACTCTATCACAGACTTAGCTAGACGTCTTATTCCTAAAATAACTAAACCTTTTTTCTCGAAATGTGCGCGATCTATTTCATTAGTAATTAACCACTCATTATCTCGCATCGTAGGGTTCGCATACTTCTGATCTATCCTTCCTCTCTTATCAATAACATCGATTTCAGTGTGCCAAAAATTTAAGTGCCAATACAAAAAAGGATTAATATAAACATCTCCCATCATGCAACCATCTACACACAATTCTTTATGAAAAGCGAAAAAGTCCTTATGTTCTTCAGATTCTCTGTCAGGTATCCTACCCTGGTTAATAAAAAACTCTGAGTGTGTTATATTTTTTAATCCTTCTGTATTTATCATTAATTTCGTTTCTCTAAAAATTCTTGTGCCTGAGAACCTAACTTAGCGTCACCTCGAACAGGTACCTTTTTCTTTTTATCCTCTTGTTCTCTCATACTATCTACAGTTCTAACTATTTCCGCATAGTCCTTAAGTGCCTGAGCTAAATCTTTTCTTTGTGTCTCGACAGTAGCTACGATTTTATACGTAGCCTTTTCATTCCCATCTTTGTTAGTAACACAACTGCTCATAGTAAGCCTATCTTCTAATCTATGGAGTGGCCGTGCAGTTATGTATTTTTTAAACTCCTTTAACTTTTTCTCCAGAAATTCTAACTCATACTCTATCAATAAAGGTTTAGTAGCTGAAGCCATATAGTTATATTTTATTTAAAAGTTTTTGCAAGAGTTCCTTGCTTAATTTTTTGTCAACGATCTCCTCTACAGCTATCCCAGTCAATTCAGCACTTTGAAAAGTCTCTATATGAATAGAATCCCCTCTAGGATCTGAAACAACTATCAAATTAATATGCTCTACACCATTATCTTCATATTTATCCAACAAATCGAGTAACTCAGAAACGTTAACCATTTTTACTTTAATATGCTTTGCCATAAGTATTAGTTTTCTAAAAATTCAGTCCATGATGGATCCTCTAAAGGACACTCGCAAGATAAGCATTTAGTTTTTGCAATTAAAGTACAACCGCAATGAGTGCAATGCGCGTCCGGTCTAATCGTCTTATGATTCTTACTATGATAGCTACACGAATCACAAATACTCATTCTTTCTTTACTAACCTGCTCAATAATCTTAGCTTCTACTTCGTTAGGCAATAAATGATTTTTCCATCCTTCAATAAGGTGCTTTAGTATCATGTTCGTGCATTTTGTATTTATTCTCCATTACTATAATCTTTTTCTTCATACCATTAAACTTTAACTCTAGCTTTTCCTTCTTAATAGGATCCATGTCCGGATCATCTAACTGATGCTTCTCCCTCTCTATGTAATTCTTAAAAGCATTAATTCTATGAAAAGCTTTACGCTTATTAAAGTAATATCTACCATAACCAGAAATCTCAACACTACCATGTTCAAGAAGCGCGGCTTTAGCATTCGCAAACATCTCATTAATAATAATCTTGACGTCACGTTTAGGAACGGATTGATCCTGGGATATAATCTCGATGATGTGCTCTTTTACACTTCTGCTCTCAGGCTTAGACTTATGGTTATCCATACTTCTTAACGTTTAAATTGTTAACCTTTTCTACCTTTTTAATAATGTCTATCTTAACGACTAGGTTGATTTTAGAGTCAAAGTCTAGTTGAGTTATCGCAGGATTAACGAAGATCTTTTTACCTTCTTTTAAAAACACCTGTTTCTTTTTTAACCTGTGCACGATATTGTTGATCGTAGCTACAGTTGTACCATATTTCTCAATGTAGTCTTCTCTTAAACTATTGTCAGAAATATTTCCATGTATCGCTGCGAATGCGACTAACTGAATTTCACCATCAGCTAACTTAAGGTTGTTTAGACCACTAATTATCTGATAGTACTTTTGGGCCAAGAGGTATTTATCCTGAACATCTTTTGTAAGAACTTGTGTATCCATGTTTTGTGATTATGTAGTTATTATCGTAAAGATACTCAGAAATTTTCTGCTAACAGTTTTAGTTATTTTTTTTTTAAAATTTTTTTTTAGATGATTTCTATATATGGTGGGTGAGACCACTTCTAATATAAAACCCCTCAAAAAAATGAGA
>Ga0209279_10000769_pt1 | contig 19224 bp, 45 predicted proteins | sample CoawatmetaG00DNA_3_FD_187508 | JGI IMG/M metagenome (GOLD analysis project Ga0209279, IMG submission 187508) | Marine microbial communities from the West Antarctic Peninsula - Coastal water metaG006-DNA (SPAdes) (version 2) | ecosystem: Environmental > Aquatic > Marine > Coastal ... | reverse complement strand
AATTTTAGAAGCTCAAAAAAAAGACCCATTAGCTTTTGATTGGATTAAAAAGAAAAAAGGAGAATTAAAACCAATTACAATTCAAAGAAAAGAATTAGAAAAATTTTTTGATAAAGAAACTCTTGATAGACTTTCAGATAAAGGAGTGCAAGAACTTGCCATATTTAGACAAGAAGCTGTTTATCCAGATGCTAATTCTATTTCTTTTAGAAATATAAAAAATGGTAAATATGAAGTGTATGAAGTTGGTGAAGATTTAGTTACAGCTTTTAGAGTTATGGATAATCCTAGTATGGATTTTGTAGCAAAATGGCTAACAGCACCTACTAGACTTTTAAGAACAGGTGCAATTATAACTCCAGATTTTGCTTTGCCAAACTTTTTTAAAGACACAATGAACGCAACTTTTTTATCTAAAGTAGGATGGATTCCTATAGTAGATTCAATTAAAGGAATATTTCATGTTGTCTACAAAGATCCTTTAAAAGCAACAGAAGCATACAAAAGATATGTAAAAGGTGGTGGAGCATTTTCTACATTAAGATCGGTAGATAGAACTGTGTTTGATAAAGATGCTCATACTTTATTAAATAAAGGTGTTATGAGAAATGAATATGAAATTGGATTTAAAAATCCATTAGGACCTTTTAAATATCTTACAGATGTTTCAGAATTATCAACTAGAGTTATGATGAATGAAAAAGTTTATCAAATAGCAAAGAAAAAAGGTTTATCAGAAAGAGATGCTTTACAAAGAGCAGGTTTTGAAAGTAAAGATTTACTTGACTATACAAGACAAGGAACAGTAGCTGGAAGAATTAATAAAGGAGTTCCATTTTTTACAGCAAGAATAAATGGTGCGGTAAAGGCTTATGAAGCAGGTAGAGATAGACCTAAAAAATTTTTTGCTATGATTGGACTTGCTGTAGTTTTACCAACTGTAGGTAATTATATTTCTAATTTAGATGAAAATGGAAAACTTGATAAAGACTATCAAGAACTTCCAGACTATATTAAGAACAATAAATATTATTTTAAAGTAAATGGTAAAGGAAGGTTTTTTCCAAAAGGATTTGAAGTAGGTACTTTTTTTTCTAACCTTACTGAAAAAGTTTTAGATTATTTAAGAACAAATGAAAAACAAGAATTTATGAGTTATGTAAAAGATTTTGCTAAAGAACACGCAAAAGGATATTCTCCAATTCCAACTTTTTTAAAACCTCATATGGAAAATTTATTTGACTATAGTATGTTCAGAGAAGCTCCAATATTACCACCATCAGCTCCAAAAGATATGCTTAATTCAGAATACTCAACAGAGTATACAAATCCAACTATAAAAGCATTAGCAGAAAATTTAACAATTATTGTTGGAGCAGATAACTATTTTGCAAATCCAATATATTTAGAAAATATATATGATTCTTATACTGGTGGGGTGGGTAGAATGGCTAAAGATGCCATTAATACTATAGCAATTAAAGGTGGTATTATAGATGATCCTATTAGACCTTCTGATCCACTAACAAAAATACCCGGTATTAGAGTATTTCAAGCTAAAGATGTTTATGGTTATTCTAAATCAATACAAGAATATTATAATAAAACAAAAGATTATAAAACTATAATGAATACAGTAGATTATTTACTTAAAATTGGAGATACAAAAAGATATTTAGAGTTAGCAACAGAAGTTGATTTTGACATAAAAGCAGTTATAGAGATAGAAGATAAAATGAAAAGTGTATCAAAAGATATAAAAACTATATATAATGTTAAAATGAAAGATGATGGTACATTGTTTACTCCAGAAGAAAAAAGAGATTTAATAGATGATCTTTATAAGGTAAGAATTGGTTTAGCTCAAAAGGCTTTAAAAATTATTAAAGATTTTGAAAAAGAAAAAAAATAGTATATAGGTAAGATAATATGACAGTATCAAGCACAACAGTAAAAAGCACAGCATCAGGTGATGGTAGTACAACAAATTTTACTTATTCATTTAAGATTTTTGCGGAAACAGATTTAAAAGTAATTATTAGATCGTCAACAGGAACTGAAACTATCAAAATATTAGCTACTCATTATACAGTATCTGGTGTTGGAGATGCTAGTGGAGGTTCAATTACTTTCACGTCTGGCAATGTTCCAACAAATACTCAAACAGTAGTTATTAAAAGAGAAGTTCCGCAAACTCAAGCGATAGATTATATCGCTAATGATCCATTCCCTGCGGAATCACACGAAGAGGGTTTGGATCGTGCAACTATGACTATCCAACAGATGCAAGAGGCACTAGACAGATCATTTAAAGTATCTGCAACTAACCAAATTGATACACCAGAATTTACAGATAATGCTGCTACAAGAGCATCTAAAACTTTAGGATTTGACAGTACAGGTCAAAAATTAACAACAGTTGCAGACTTTCTACCGGCAGGTGGAGATAGTGCAATGTTTCAATACTCAACAACAACAGGAGACGCAGATCCCGGAGCAGGAAAATTTAGATTAAACAACGCAACAATTTCTAGTGTAACAGCAATGTTTATTGATGATTTAGAATTTAATGGCACAGATGTTTCAGCATGGATTCAATCATGGGATGATGTTGTAGGTAACGATACTAACAGAGGAAGAATAAGAATTTCAAAAGCAAATACATTAGATACTTGGATGGTATTTAAAGTTACTGGTGCAATTACAGATGCTAATGGTTATTCAAAAATTACTTTAGTTTATATTGATAGTGCTGGTACTTTTGCTAACAACGATAAAACATTTGTTTCTTTTGTAGCATCTGGAGAAGATGGTTCAATACCCGGATATTTTTATAAGTTTGATACATCTACAACTACTGGAGACCCCGGTGCTGGAGAAATAAGATTTAACAATGGTACATATGCTTCTGCTACAGAAATTTATATAGATGATGCTGACGCAAATGGTGTAACTGTTTCTACAGATATTTTAACTTGGGATGATTCAACATCTACTATTAGAGGTTATCTAATGATCTACGATATTAACGATAGATCAACTTATGCAAGGTTTAAAATTACAGGTGCCTCTACCGCTTCTAGTGGTTTTGTAAAATTAGCAGTAGCTCATTTAGCATCTAATAATACTTTTAGTGCAGCTGACGAACTATCTATTACTTTTGTAAGAAATGGTGATACTGGAAATACTGGTTCACAAGGTACTCAAGGTAATACAGGAAATACAGGTTCTACTGGAGCTGCTGGTACAAACTCACAACTTTCAATGACTTGGAACAGCTCAACTTCTGATGCTGATCCGGGAGCAGGTAAAGTAGCTTTTAACAATGGAACTGTAAGTTCAGTTTCTATTTTATATGTAGATGATGCAGAAGATGGTGGAGCTGATATATCTTCTTTTGTTCAAAGTTGGGATGATGTATCTAATGGAGCTGCAAGAGGAATTTTAACTATTACTAAAGAAGGTACACCAGCTACTTTTGCTTTATTTAAAGTAACAGGAGCTGTAACAGATGCAAATGGATATACTAAAGTTCCAGTAACTCATGTAGTTTCAAATGGAACATTCTCAAATACAAATGGTATTGGAGTACATTTTAGTTATTCTGGTGTTGATGGATCTGGTAATGTTTCAACAGATGGAACACAAACTTTAACAAATAAAACTTTAACTTCTCCTAAAATTGGAACAAAAATTTTAGATACTGCAGGAAATGAATTATTAAATCTTACTGCAACAAGTTCGGCAGTTAATGAACTTACATTAGCAAATGCCGCTACAGGAAACAAACCAACACTTACTGCATCTGGGGGTGATACTAATATTAGTGTAGCAATACTACCTAAAGGTAGTGGTCAAATAATAATAGATAATTTAACTTTTCCAGCAGCAGATGGATCAGCTAATCAAATTTTACAAACTAATGGTTCTGGTGCTTTATCTTTTGTAGATAACTCTGGTGGAACTTCTTGGATAGCAGCAGTTAAAACTGCAAACTTTACAGCAGCAGCTGGAGAAGGTTATTTTATAAATACAGCTGGTGGTGCTTTTGAAGTTGATTTACCCGGTTCTCCAAGTGTAGGAGATGAAATAGAGTTTGTTGATTTTTCAAGAAATTTTGCTACAGCTGCACTTACATTAGATCAAGGTTCAAATAAATTTCAAGGTTTTACATCTCCAAAAGCTATTTATAACACAAGTGGTGAAAATATTAAAATAGTTTATTCTGGGTCAACGCAAGGTTGGATTCCAGTTAGAGATGATGATGTAAGTTTTAAAGTAGCTCAATCTTATGCAGTAGATTTTTTATGTATCGCTGGTGGCGGTGGCGGTGGTGCTGATAGAGGTGGTGGAGGTGGAGCAGGAGGATATAGAAATTCTTTTGCAAGTGAAACTTCTGGTGGTGGTGGTTCATCTGAAACAGCTTTACAATTAGTTCCGGGAAATCAATACACAGTAACTGTAGGTGGTGTAGGTGCTGGTGCTGGTGTACCTAATCAAAAAGGAACGAGTGGAGTGAACAGTTCAGTAGCTGGTACAGGTATTACTACTTTAACTTCTGTTGGAGGAGGTGGTGGTGGTTCTGGATTTTCTGCACCTTTAACAACAGGTATATCTGGTGGTTCTGGTGGTGGTGGTGCTGGTAATGCTGCACCGGGTTCTGGTACATCTAATCAAGGTTTTAATGCAGAAGCTGCAAATCCAACTGGCTCAGGTGCTGGTGGTGCTGGAGAAGCTGGTGGAACTGATGGAAATGCTCATGCTGGAGATGGTTTAGCATCTGCGATCACTGGTTCTTCTGTTCTTAGAGGTGGTGGCGGTGGTGCAAATAGAGATGGTACTGATGGAGGAGATGGTGGAACTGGTGGTGGTGGAAAAGGTGGACAAACTAATCCCGGTGGAAATGCTTTATCTGGTTCGACTAATACTGGTGGTGGCGGTGGCGGTGGTGGTGGAAACTCTCCACAAAGAAATGGTGGTAATGGCGGAACAGGAGTAGTTATTTTATCTATGGCTGACGCAGATTACACAGGAACAGTATCTGGAAGTCCAACAGTAGCTACTGGAGTTAGTGGCAAAACAGTTTTAACATTTAACGCATCTGGGAGTTACACAGCATAATGGCACATTTTTGTAAATTAGGAATTGGAAACATAGTTGAACAAGTAGTTGTAGTATCAAACGATATTGCTACAAGTGAACAAGCTGGAGTAGATTTTTTAAATGATCTTTACAAAACTCCTTATGATATTTGGAAACAAACATCTTATAATACTAGAGGTAATGTTCATGCTTTAGGTGGAACACCTTTTAGAAAAAATTATGGTGCTGTGGGTTATTATTATGATCAAACAAAAGACGCATTTATGGAAAAAAAACCTTTTTCATCTTGGGTATTAAATGAAACAACTTGTCAATGGAATGCACCAGTTGCCTATCCAGATGATGATAAAGAGCATGATTGGAATGAACAAAATTTAAGTTGGGATTTGCGAGAATAAATATATACTATCTGTGTGGTGGATAGAAAAAAACAATCAAATAGTTTAAAAGACTATATATTACATTTAAATAATTGGATTCCCAAAAACATTTTAAATAAAACTATTAATGAATTATCTAAAGATAAAACTTGGGAACAACATACTTTTACAAATCAAAGAACATTAAAAAATCTTCCTTTAAATGGAAACAAAGAACTTGATGTTTCTAATGGTAATAATTTAACACACCTACAAGATTTACATGATTTAACATGGAAAGCATTAGAGAAATATATTCTTATTGATAAGTTAGGTGGTAAAGCATTTGATGGCTGGAATGGATTTAGTCAAATTAGATTTAATAGATATAACAAAAATCAAATTATGTCTAAACATTGTGATCATATTGTAAGTTTATTTACAGGAGATAGGAGAGGAATACCAGTTTTAAGTATTGTTGCTGTTTTAAATGAAGATTATAAAGGTGGTGAGTTCATAATGTTTGATGATTATGAAATAAAATTTAAAGCTGGAGATTTAATAATATTTCCATCTATATTTTTATATCCACATCTTGTTAAACCAGTTTTAAAAGGAACAAGGTATTCGTTTGTTTCTTGGTGTTATTAAATGAAAGAATCCTCAATACAAAACATATTTCCAACTCCAGTTTATATGACAAATATAGACAAAGAGTTTACAAAAAAAGAATTAGATTTTGTTTATAGTCAAAAAAAACATACTGTTAATAATGATGGTAATACAAGCACCATTGATAACTATATATTAAATAGAAAAGAACTAAAAAATATTAAAAAACTTATTAATATAGCTTGTCAGGATTATTTAGATAAAATTATATGTCCATCAAATGATTTACAACTTTATGTAACTCAATCTTGGTTAAATTTTACAGAACCTAATCAATTTCATCATAGACATGAACACCCTAATTCAGTAATTTCTGGAGTATTGTACTTAGATACTGATAAAAATAATGATACTATTAAATTTTTTAATCCAATTAAATATCAACAATTATTACCCGAAGTTAATAGTGATAAATATAACTTTTACAATTCTAGTTCTTGGTGGTTTCCTGTAGAAATTGGTCAGCTAATAATGTTTCCATCTTCAACAACTCATCAAGTAGATAATAAAAAAGGTTCTAACACTAGAATAAGTTTAGCTTTTAATACTTTTTACAAAGGTTCATTAGGAGTTAATAGAGAATTAACTGAATTAAAGTTATGAAATTTTTTGATTTAAAATCTTTTTATATTTTAACCGATATAAAAGAACACCAACAAAACAAAAATAAATTATTATCTTTAATAAATAAAATGAAATTATCTACCATAAATAATGGTAATGATGTTGTTTCAAAAACAGATTGGAATTTACCCAAAGAAACCAAAAGAGAATATATAAATTTTTTTTACAAAATGGTTACACCTTATATGAATGATATGGCTGTTAAATTAAAATGTAAATCTTGGGATATTTCAAATGCTTGGTATCAAGTTTATAAAGAACAAGACACTCATGGTTGGCATATCCACGAAAACAATAATTACACAAATGTTTATTATATAAATTTACCAGAAAAAAATATTAAAACCGAATTATATGATGTTAAAGATAATAAAGTTATAGATGAAATACAGATAGAAGAAGGTCAGTTATTTACTTTTCCAGCACATATTATTCATAGATCACCACCTAATACATCTAATAAAATAAAAACTATAATTTCTTTTAATTCTAATTTTACACAAATAAATTTAACATAAACACTATTGATACTATCATTTAAAATGATATAAACTTTCTGCAAGTGAGTATTTCCACACACACCAATATTCACTTGCTTAACTATGTATTAATATTATGAAATTTATTCTTATGCTTTCAGTATGTTCATTTGTTACAGGGGAATGTAAAGACCCAGTAAAGTACCAAGAAACTTTTGACACTTGGAAGGAATGTGCGATAGTAGCTTTAGATACAAGTATACAATATTTAGAACTTATGGATAAAGATACAGTAAATAAATTTAAATTATCAACGCAATACACTTGCACACAAGATAAAACAATCTAATGCCTAAAAATTCTGCAATAGATAGAATAGAATCACACGAAAAACTTTGTCGTATCATGCAGAAACAAACTCACGATAGAATGAAACAACTAGAAAATCAAATTACAAGAATAGAAAGACATATGTACTATGCTATGACAGCATTAATAGGTGGTATGTTTACAATTATAGTTATATTATTTCAAAAACTTTAACTCTTAGGTCTTTATGGCTAATAGAAAAACAAATATAGCTGGTTTAACACAAGAATTAAAAGTGCAGTTGCGTCTAGCTGATGATCCAAATATGATTGTATTTACACCTTTAGGTGGTAATGGACCAGTAGATATAGTAACATTAAACCTTACAACTGGAGAGTATCAAGGGTATGATGTTAAGTCTAAAAATTATAGAAAAAGAGATTACATGGCAAGTGATGGTTATGAAAGAAAAAGAATAGGCAGCCTTATACATAGAGCCACAACCCCAGAACAAAAAAAATTAAAAGTCAAAATTATATATGAATAACGATAACTCAGTAGACATTCTAAATGAATACAAAGATCAAGTTAGAATATTAAAAGGACAAATTAATGAACTTGAAGATGCAGGTAAATCAAAAGATGCTGCTAATAAAAGATGTTTGCAAAAATTAGAGTTTTGTACTAAAGACTTAGATGATGCTTTATCTAAAATAGAAAAATTAGAGGAGAAGAAAAATGTGGATTAGTGCAATCAAATTAGCAGTTAATGCTGGTTCTCACATATATAAAAAGAAACAAGAAACTCGTATGAATATTGCCTCAGCACAAGCAGTTCATTCTGAAAAGATGGCAAATGGTGAATTGGAATACAAAGCGAAAGTTATTGAGAGTAATGATAATGGTTGGAAGGATGAGTTTGTCCTCATTCTGGTATCTATGCCTATGTTGTTATTGGTTTGGTCTGTGTTTTCTGACGATCCAGAGATTCGTACTAAACTAAATTTATTTTTTGAGTATTTTAAACAGCTTCCATATTGGTATCAAGCAATTTTTATAGGTGTAGTTAGTGCTATCTATGGTCTTAAAGGTGCAGATATAATGAGGAAAAAATGAAACATATAGTATTATTTGTTTACCATTATTCTAGTAAACTAAACACTTGGTCATGGCAAAAACTATGGGGAGATAGAGTTAAAGGATTAGGATATAAAAAGTGAGTAGAAATATACTGACTAACAGGAAAAAATGGCAAGAGTAAAGTTCAACGTAGCTGACCAACCTCACGAAAGAATACCAAAGAAAACAAGCATAGGCAGACGACCTAAATTATCTTCCATGAATAAATCTAAAAAACTTCATAAAGGTAAGTCAAAAAATCGTGGACAGGGTAAGTAATATCTTATATTAGAAAGTCATAGGAGATAAATATGATTGATGAAATTAGAGATATGATCAAACACTATTTGGAAGATCACAAAAAAGCAGTAATTGCTATTAGTGTTATAATAATTATAGCATACATACTGTAGGTTTTTGTGAATGAATATTGCAGAACTATTCAAAAAGAATTTTGTATTAGTACCGGTTATAGCATCTGTTCTGTTTGGAACTTTTACTGGTGTAAAATATATAGTTGGTTTAACAGACACAATTAATAGATCAGAACAACATATTGTAAATCTTGAAAGAGATTTGAATGTTGCACAAAAAAGTTTAACAGATATAAATACAAGGTTAGCTTCTGCTGAAGCAACATGGCAAATGGCAGAGAACTTATATAGAACTTTAGCCGATCAAGTTAGAGAACACAGTTACGATATTAAAGATTTAAATAGGTAATGTATGGAGTGTCTCAAGATGGATTACAGATTTACTGCACTACTTATAGTTATGGTAACTCTACTAGCTTTGTTTGGTGGACCAGCTCAAAGTAGAAACGAATATTTAAATAATGGCTATAACACTTGTAACACAGGTTCGTTTGATGTTCGTATAGAAACAAGTGAACAAGAAAATGATTACAGACATTATAGTCCATCATCTAATTATGACAGCGACACCGATAGAGACGCATTAAGTTTTACTTACAGACACTTTTTAGGTTCAGCTTGTACAAAAGAATTTAAAAAAACACAGCAAGAAAATATAGAATTAAAACAACAGTTAGAATTAATGAAGATGTGTGGAAAAGTTAATAAAAATCCTACTTTAAAATACAATCCAAACTTTCATTTAATTGTTGCCAAATGTTCCGGTATAGTAATTCCAGAAAATAAAAGTCCTGAAGGTAGTCTTTGGGATGAATTAAAAGATGATTACAAAAAAGAAAACCCAGAGATTAAAATAATGGGAGATAAATTTATAGGATCAAAAAAAAAATTAATAATACCTAAGGATTTAACAGGAGAATTACCAGTACCTACAAATGATTGATAAATATATATATAAAGTTCTTGGTTTTTTTGATAAGTATATGGAATGGACTAATAGTTTATTTGCTCCAAGATGTAAATGTAAGAGAAAAAAGAAATGAAAATATCACAAGACACACCAGTAAGTATGCCAATCAAAAATATGATTGGAATAATTTTTGCTATTGTTGCAGGTACTTTTGCATACACAGAAATTACAGCAAGATTAACTAGCCTTGAGACATCAAGAGAATTAATGAACTCAGATTTATTAAAAAAGTCTGAACAGACTACTGTGGATTCTGAACAGTTTATGCTCTTAGAAGATTTGTACAAGACTACTGAAAAATTAGAAAAAAGAATAGAAGATATGATGCACAATAAAATTAATATAGAATTTGTAACTAAACAATTAGAAAAAGCATTAAATGATATTGAAAAAATAAAAGATAAAGTAAGACAAAATGGTAATGGTAGTCATGGTTGAGGTAGTTGTAGCATTACTGATGATTGTTAATGGCGAGATTAAAGAACATAGAATACAAGAATCTATGTCTCATTGTTTAAAAGGTAAAAGAGTAGCTAATAGAGTTTATAATGCTAATGTAGAATACCAATGTATAAAATCAAAAGCAGAAACAGAAATTTATATGGGTCAAAAATCAATTAAAAAATTAATATTAAGATAATGGCTATCAGAAAAACAACCACAGGTAAGAACGCAAACTACAGACCTACAAAATCTGGAGCTGGAATGACAGCCAAAGGTGTTGCAAGATATAGAAAAGCCAATCCCGGATCAAAATTAAAGACAGCAGTAACAGGTAAGGTTAAAAAAGGATCTAAAGATTCTAAAAGAAGAAAAAGTTATTGTGCAAGATCGGCTGGACAATTAAGAAACTCATCTGCTAAAACAAGAAATGATCCCAACTCAAGAATAAGACAGGCAAGACGTAGGTGGAAGTGCCGATAAAAAAGAAAACATGGGTAAGACCTAAAGAACAATCTTTAATCTGTGGATACTGCGAAACTTGTAATAAACAATTAATGAGTGATGCGGGTGGCTGGATAGTCACAGCAAACAAACAATATTTTTGCCATAATGGTAAAGATGGTAGTTGTTTTGACAACTATTGTGTGTTAAAACTAAAGCAACAAAAGGAAAATAATTATGTATGGTAAATCAAAAAGTAAAAGCAAACTAACAGCAAAACAAAAATCTTTGCCTTCATCTTTGAAGAAAAAGATTATGAACTCTAAATCTAAAAAGAAAAAATAATGGCTAAAAAAGGTTTGTATTATAATATAAATAAAAGAAAAAAAGCTGGTACATCAAGAACAAAAAAGAAATCTACAATATCTGCAAAGGCTTATAAAAATATGAAGTCAGGATTTAAGAAGTAATTTTTTATTTTTTCTTTCTAACTCTCTAACGTAAAGCCTAAGATCATCTATAGTATGTTCTAAATTTTCTATCTTTAATCTGTATCTTAGATTCCAATTAACACCTACAATACTTCTTTTATTTCTTGAAACTCCTGCCATATAGTTTGCTCCTCTGACCAATATCTTTTTTTATTATGTTTCATTCTTATTGAATGTAATACTGTGGTATGATCTTGCTTAAAATGTCTGCCAATATTTGTTAAATTCATTTTATATTTTTCTGATAATAAGTTGTGAATAATATTTCTTGCTCTAACAATATCTAAAGTTTTCTTTTTGCTTAACAATTCTACCTTTGATACTTCATATCTTTTACAAATGTATTCTATAATATTATCTATAGTTGATCTTTGTGGTGAAGAAAAAGAATAACCAGCTATTTTTAATAAGCTGTATTTATTTCTTTTTAAATGTTTTTTGGCTAACTTATAACCATTAACAAATGCGTTTTTATATATTTGTTGTTCCCTTGAATTTAAATCTTCGTATTGTCCTGCCTTCATAGCAAGTTTAATTTCATCAAAATTTGTATTTTTAGTCATAGATCCCCTCCATATTCCTTCAGTTTTTTTTAATAATAAACTAATGACTATCTAGCTGTCATTAATTCTTCTCTACATTCGCTAACTTTTAAAGCTAAGCTATAACTTTCAGCTTTTAACTTGTTAGCCTTTTGAACTGTGTGGACATATTGTTCACTTGCTTTTCTTTGCTTGTCCATCAGCTTCTGTAGACGATTCTTTGTCTCTACCATCTTGCTCCTTTATCACTTTTGTAAAATCAATTTTTAAATTACTGATTTTAATTTCTACAAATTCACCCTCGGTGCTAGGGTTTGCAGCTTTCTCCACGTCATCAAAACGTTCTTCTAGTGTAAAACTAGCCTCACCATGTTTCAATCTCTTATACTTATCCATTTTTATCCTTTTTGGCAACCTCTTTTTTGTGTATTTCTCTAGTCATTTTATTGTACACACTCATGTCTAAATAGTTGTCTGCTTTGAAATTTTTTGTTGATCTATATAGTTTTAATGCCATCATTAAATGACCTACTTGATGTGGTTTAATTCTTGTTCTTAAATTACCTGCAAGTATTATCGTAAACATTTCTGCTAACATAATAAAGTTTTCTTGATAATTACCATAATCTTTTTGGCGATCAGCAATAATCTTCTTCTCAATTTCTTGATCTATATCTGTAATTTTTTTGTCCATATTTTTTTGAAGTGTCTCGGGGAAGAAAACTACCGAAAGGGAACTAGAAAGAAAAACTCCCCCAAGACTAATACAAATTAGTTAAAACTTGTATGATGGTTTATTACCATAACTAGGTTTGCTTTGAAACCCTTTATTTTCTGGTACTGCAGGTTTATCATCATTAGAACTAGGTGGTGTCATCTTAATTGTGATACCGGTAATGTTACCTTGTTCATCTAACTCATTCCATCCAGCTTGATTGTGCCAAACTTCTCCTATCTTAACACCGATAGTCCACTTTTTACCCTCTGGTGCTTTTAGGTTTGGTGGTGCTACCCAATCTGGTTGATTGTCTGCGTTCTTATTTTGGTTTCTAACCAAGTTACACCATACTGTATCTTCATTCATGTTTTCTCCTTTGTTATTGTCAGCTTTTACTGACCATTATTTAATTGCAACTCTTTAGTTTCAGCAACATCTTTTATTTGTTGATAAACTTTAACGTTGTTTTTTATTAAATATTGAATGTGATTAGAATACTTTTCTGCTAAAATATTAAACTCTTTTAAATTTTTAGCTGACTTAATCTCATTCTTTATTTCTTCTACTTCAATACTATCATCAGCATAAGTAGGCTCTTCTATAGATTGCTCTACAGAATTTTGTTCAAATGGTTTAGGACTATATCCATCCTCATCTTTGATACCAGTTTTTAAATTTAATAAATTTAAGAACGCATACTTTCGTGAGTATGACATAGCATTACCAGTTCCAAACTTATCAAGATTGCCAAATGCTGAACAACCATCAACAAGTACATGTTGGGTTGGATCATCAATGTCATAAACTCTCATGGTACATACGACCATTACTTGTTTTATGTTTGGTACAATCTCTGTCAAATAATTACAGGTCGCATACAAACCATTATCTAATAATGATTGAGTTGCTGTTGCTTGTACATCATCATGCAGCAATGGATTGAAGTGCATACCATTTGCTTTTGCACCCTTCTTAACACTACCTGCACTTAAACAAGCATCATGTAGTTTTTGATATATATTTCTTTTAGTCATTGTTTAGTTCCTCGCAGTTTTCTTTATTTATTACATTCTGCCAATCAGAATTTTTTTCTACTTTCCAAACATAAGAAGTAATAATTATTCCTTCTTTATTTACAGTGCATTTTTTGCCAAACACAAGTTTAAATTTCGCTTCATCATGTGCATAAGCACTTGTTGTCATTATTAAAGACAACAATAATATCATTATTTTATTCATGTTTTTATTCCCCATAGGTTAGTTATTAGTTTCATTTGTTCTGGTGCTAGATCCTTATAATAAAAAGGATGATACATATCCGGAGCTTCACACATTTGTGCAAGTTCGGATAGACTTCCTTTGCAGAACATAATCATACGTTCCCAAAGTAAAATCTTATCAACCATTTTATAGTAAAGAAATTCCAGATGGTCTTTCTTCATCAACTCGTGTGTCTCATCAAAAACAATGTGATCCTTATCATTAACATAAATTAAGTAAGGTGTTTTCTTTGTACACATATAGTAGAACGAAGTCTGTGTAAGGTTATCTGTTGTAGGTTCAGTTGGCAATGCTTGACTACTCATTGTCCACTCTTCCTTATTCTTAACCTTTCTAATATTTGGTGGTTTTGTTTTTAACTCAATCATTATTTTATCTGTAAGATAATCCACCTTACCTAAAATATCTTTTATCATTGTCATTTCTTTTTTTCTAACTTGATACTCACAAATTAATTTGTCATCCTTAACTAAATTTTTAACAACTTTCTCTGTCACATCTATACAATCAATCGCATACTCAACCATTTGTTCTCTGGCAAATTTATCCTTGTTGTCTACCGGTGGCTTTTCGTTTATCATACCGAGTTCTGTTTGAAAAATTTTATTAAACTCTCTATCCCATTTTGGTTCTTTCATGGTAGATGTTTTCCAAATCTCATCTCCAATTAATTTTTGTACTGTGTTATTAACTAAGTTGCCAAAGTTAGCTTTATATCTAAATGGGAAAGTTCTTCTAATTTCTTGTGGAAAAGTATAACCAATTAAATTCTTTGCCATTGGTGATGACGTTGATGAGTATGACCAATGCTCTAAACCTTTACCACCATTAAATATTGAAAATGCGTCTTGTATTAGTTCTTCTTGTTTTTTCATAAGTTCCTTTCTTTTCACACTTATAAACTAATAAAACTTGTTGTCAAATAAAATATATAATATATACATCCATAATAGATTAATAAAGAAAGGAATTATGACACTTGAACAATATAGAAAAGATAAGAAATTGTCCTATTATGTCTTTGGACAAATGCTAGGACTACATGGACAAAATCCCGGAACATCTGTCAATAGATTTTGCTTGACAGCTAAAATAAAAAGATTTCCTAACCCAGAAATGGTAAAGAAAATTTTAGAGGTTACAAAAAATAAAGTTACGATAAAGGATTTATATGAAAGCTGGTGGGAAAAAAAAGTTTAAATACAAAAGAGTAAAAATAATTTGGCAAGATATAATTACAGATGCAAGTTGGTTTGATAGCCTAGAAGATGTTGAGAAATTAAATTTTCAATGGTGTGAAGATATAGGTTATCTTTTTTCTAAAGATATTAAGACAGTTAAAATATTTACTTCATTTAATTATGATGGTGATAAACTATCTGTTGGTAATGTAACAGTATATCCTAGATCAGTTGTAAAAAAGATAGAGGTGTTAAAATGACCTACGAGGGTATTTTTGATGAGATTGAATCTAAATACGAATTAGAAAGACAAAAAAAATATATAGAAAAACAAGCAAGTATAATTTTTTCACTTGAAAAAGAAATAGAAGAAAAGAATAACGAGATAATAATATTAAGAAATAAACTGAAAGAGGAATGGGAATGATTGAGATTTTTTTACAAGCACCAAAAGAACTACAAGTGTTGTGTTTATTTTTTGTAGTTTTTACTGTTTGGACTTTACTTAATGGCTAGACAAACCTACGCATTTTCTAATGGTGATTATAATGATTGGCATAGAAAATATGATGGCATTGCCATGATTGATATTGACAGTATTGAGTGCTGTCCTAGATGTTATGAGCCTTTGGCTATAATTGAGACTTGTTTTGACAAAGGACAGAAATACAAGGCTACAACCCTGTCAAAGATAGTCGCTAGTCGCTTAAATATACCCTGTTTTTTGGTGTTCTATAAAAATCTGACACCTGATAGCCTAACCTTTAGAATCAAACGTATAACAAGCTCTCAGACAGACTTTGATTACATGAATGAGGATCAATGGGTTGCCATCTTGCTAGACCTCCAACACAATCACAGAAAATTTTGCACCCATGAATAATAGTCGTGCTTTTTTGCACATCACATATAAGCTGTATGGATACCTTGATAAATTAAGTGGTACTAAAAAATCTAACTGTCTTAATTGCTATCTATCTTTAATGAAACACGCATGGAAAAAGAACAACTATGAGTGTGGTCTAAGATATTCAACTGTAGCTAAAGAGACCAAATTATCACGTATTACTGTCAGACGCACACTTGATACTTTAGAAAAATTAAATGTTATATCTACTGTTCGAGGTAGATCTGGTAAAACCTATAAAATCAACCAGCTATTTATTAAAACTGAATCAGATGGATCAATTATGCACATTAATAAAAATAAAATGTATATTAAAGATCACTCAGATGTATATAAAAGATCAGTATTAGAAGAAACAATATACATTAATAATATAGATAAGATTATAAGAGATAATAGAGGTGATAAAGATAGTTTAATACTAAACTTATCAAAGCTCCCCCCCGAAGAACTTAATTTAGATACTAAAAATCCATACTATGTAAAGTTGGCTAAAGCGAAGAAGATTGAAATGGATCGTGAGAGTAAGGCAACCTATGTCAATCCTCATAAAATAATTAATGAACTAACCAAGATAAGTAAGAATAGTAACCCGAGATACAAAGAGAAAGTTGCGTTCAATAAACGTAATAATTTAGACTATAAAGGTAGACCTAAAAAATGACAGACAAAGACAGATTAATATTTAGGATAAAAGACTTAATATTAAAATGTAGGTCACGAGGTAAATTTAAACTAGCTATAAAGCTAAAAAAGAAATTGGATAATTTGTAATGGTTGGTAGACCTATGCGAAAAGTCTTTTGCCAAGGCTTTACTCGTGCTGGTAGACGTATTGGTAAACTGATACCTTGTGGAATGAAGGGTTATGAACTTGCAAATGGTACGTATTACTGTAAATATCATGGCTATCAAAATGTCAAAGGGTTTAGAAAAGCTAAATTTACAGATGAAACAAGGATAAAACAATTAAGCAAACTACAACAATTTAGGAACTATACAGATGACCAACTCAAAGAATACTATTACAACAAAGTCAAAGTCAGACTTGATAACAACGAACCAAGCCGATACAATTTGCGAAAAACTCACGAGAGGTTTAACTCTTACCGAAATACTAGAGGAAAAACAGTACGAGTTCAGCTTGATGAAATTTTATCATTTCTTAAAAAAAAATCCCGAAATGAATGACAGGATAATAGAGGCTAGAAAAAATGGAATACAGACTTTAATAGATAAACTGTTGCAAGTCTTTCAATATCAGGAAATAGAAAACCCAAATCAAATACTATGGATCAGAGAAAAGACTAAATTTATTACCTTCCTCGCTAACAAGCTTACAGATTTATACTCGGATAATAAGGTTCAAAATGTTAAGACCGATCAATCAATTAAAATTTCATGGGAAGATAATCAAGATAATCTAATTGACGTTTCTGCTGATACTGTCGTTGATACTTCCGATAATAAAAACCTTTAGCATTTAAAATATTTATAAGTGTTAATCTCATAAGTTCTTTTAAATTTTGTTTTTGTGTTAGTTGTTTATTCATTTATGTACCACTCTGGCGGTATAACATCTGTTGTATAGATAGCTTTAGGATATTTATTTCTAACTTGTACATCTTCACAAAAAAAACAAGTATAATCATTATGATTATCACAACTTACACAATTTTTATCTGGTTTTACAAAATCTAAATTTATATATTTCATTTTATTTTTCCCTTTCTGTTTGCTTTGTCAATTATATCATCTGGCAAAGGTACTATATCGTAATCATAATGTATGGCTAAACTATGCTCATCAAGATCGCTTTCTTTATTTATTCTTGCTAAATAATCGTTGAAACCATTGATTAATTTAGTTATTTTACTACTATCATCATTCATATTTATTCCTCGCTTTCTGTTAATATATTTTTTAATTCTTGTTTATAATCAAAAGCATATTCATCAGATAATAAACATAAATCTTTAAACATATTTCTTAATAAATTATCATCAACTCTTTTAGGATCGCTTTTATAACAAGCATAAGCTAAAGCTGTTGAATATATATAATCAGTTTTTGTTTTCATTTATTCCTCGCTTTCTTTTAGTTTATAAAGTTTCTTGCAACATCTATTGCAAATAATAAAAAGCAACCAAAGAATAAAGTAAATCCTAAAGATTGCATTGTTGGGTCTGTTAATATTATAATCATACCAATCATTGAGCATAATAATAAAAGAACCCATTTAATAACTATTAACATATTTTTCCTTTCTATTTGTTTAAATCTGTTAATTTATATTCACCGCTTTTTATTTTGGCTCGTGTATCTTTTATAGTTTCATTAAGAAATATATTTCTATATTTGCCTGTGGTGTTGCTGTAGTTCCAATATTTTTGATCTAAAAATACTTGAACAGTTTCCCCTTCATAATCTTTTTTTACTATCATTGATCTATAAGATTGAAAATATTCATTTGTCTTATCATCAGTAATTATAAATTGATTGGCTACTTTGTTTCCGTTTGTGCTTGTCATGTTTTCAGTTTTCATAGTTTCCTTTATTTGTTAGTTGTTTTTATTATAGTCATGTTTGTGTCTTAATTTAGGCAACATTTTTTTCTATTTCTATTAGTCTGTCATAACCTTTCCATACATAATTTATATTTTTGTCTGTTTCTTTTTCTTTCCCTGTATCGTGTACCATATCGTAATATTCAACAGCTATTAATATTCTTTCAATAGCTTCTTTTATTGTCATGTTTTTAGTTTTCATAGTTTCCTTTATTTTTAGTTATTATTAGTATAGTTATTATTGTGGCTTAAATTAGGCAACGTGATCTAATTTAATTTTTGTTTCCTTTATTGATTTAATGTCAATGTCTTTACTTCTGTTACAATTAAAAAAGTATTGTGCCAATTCATTATCTTTTAAAATTGATATTTCATTATAAATTTGAGGTGTTATTTTCTTAAAACCCTTACCCATAACAACATATAAATTAGATGTATTATTTTGATTAAGAATTTCAATAATATCCCCACAAGATGTTGATCTAGTTTCAACTGTTGGCAACATATTAAAACCTAAATTTTCTGTAATCCATGCTTCATTTAAATTTTGAGTACGTTTAAAAACATACTCTAATGTTTCATCTATATTTTTATTAGTTGGCATTTTCATTGTAGCAACATGGCTAATTTCATTTTCAAATGCT
>Ga0209279_10000766_pt1 | contig 19279 bp, 12 predicted proteins | sample CoawatmetaG00DNA_3_FD_187508 | JGI IMG/M metagenome (GOLD analysis project Ga0209279, IMG submission 187508) | Marine microbial communities from the West Antarctic Peninsula - Coastal water metaG006-DNA (SPAdes) (version 2) | ecosystem: Environmental > Aquatic > Marine > Coastal ... | reverse complement strand
ATATAAATGAGCACAATTACCGAAATTAGAAAAAAACTTCAAGAAATAAATATAGACGTTGTATCTTTAGAGAAATTTTTTAAAGATACCAAACAACTGAATTTACCACTGGTAAAATATCCAGAGGCAAACGCTGATTTTTCATATATTAAATCCAATATACAAGAATTACATCAACAAATTCTTACTGCAAATTTAGTTAAACAAAGAGACGTTCAATTAACCAATGGTGTTTTTGAAAAAAATACATTAGAATTAAAAGTCAAAGTAGATGAGTATGACAATCAAAAAAGTGATGAAAACGCGTCATCAGTATTTAAATTAGACATTTATGATAGAAATATTGAAGATAACTTGTATATACTTTATTATTTTTTTTCATATGGTATTTTAGGGTTATTTATTTATAAAATAATAAAACAATAAGATTATCTATATTAAATATAAAGATGGATAGCCTTTGCAATACACAGGGGAAAGAATTTAAATATAATAAATTTAAATTTAATAAATTATCTAACAATAAAAATATAATTGAAGGTTTAGATGGTATGGAAGATAATAGTGCAAAAATTACAGAATTAGAAGCAATGTTTGATGGTAAATTACAACAGTATGGTATTATGTATGATGAATATATTAAAGAAAAATTAGTGGTTGATATCGATATATCACATTTATTAGATAAAACAGTCAAATACAATGATATTGAATATTATATTTCCAGAAAAGGAATTATGAGAAAATTAACATATGGTTATACAAATCACGGTTGCTTGGCACCATTAAAAACATTAACAGAAAAACAAAAACAAAAACTAAAATTAGGCGAACCATTAAAGAAATTTACAAGTAGTGGTGGTGCATTTTATGAAAAATGTACTGACAAACATATTGATAAAACTGGTATAATAATTTCAAATAGCATTACAAATGAAGTTGCTTGGTTAGATGATTTGGGGGTGAAACACCAATTTCTACAGGGTGATGCTAGGAATTCATCTTGTCCAAATGGTATCGAAGAAAATTTGTCTTCAATTAAATATTCCATGGTTAAAAGTGGAGGCGACCTTGGTCCATCCGACAAATGTGATAGACAAACCTTAACCAAACAGGGTGCTTTAAATAAACTAAATTCCGAATTAATAGGAATCGCTATAGAAATGAAAACACTTATTAATTCCATATCCATTGAAACAAAGGACGAAGAAGTTGCCATTTTGCAAAAATCCAAAAGTTTAGATGAAATAATTACAAGTTTGAATGGTGATAGAAATAAAATTCAAAAATTAAAAAAAGAAATTTTTTCTTTAGAAGGTAATGTTAGAGATAATAAATATTTGGTAGATGCAAGTAATATGCAATACATTGGTTGGGGTGTCAGTTTGATAACTATGCTTGTATTGGCTTTGTATACAATAAAAAAATAAAAATATTAATAATATAAAAATATTAATAATATTTATATGAAAAAAATATATAATTATTTTATTAATCATGATAAACATATAAAAAATAAAAATATTAATCATGAAATAGCAAATAGTTTAAAACAAGGAAATGCATTATTAAAAAATAGAAGAAAATTTTTAAACGATTTAGAGTATAATCTTAATCAATATAATAAAGTTGAAGGTTTTGGTGCTACCGGGAGCAATGCGTTATTAATCGATGCTAAACTTAAAGAATTCACCGAAAAGAAAAGTAAATATGAATTGGACTTGGTTTCATATGAAACGGATTATAAAAGTTTTAAAACCACATTTGATAATTTAAAGATAAATGTTCAACAATGTAAAACAAAATGCATGGCTACAGATAGTTACAAAGATAAAGCGGGATTACAAAACGCATGTATGGCTGGGTGTCAGTTTAAAGGACCTTATATTAAAGAAGCGGAAAATACATTTGTAGATAACGATACGAGTGGGGAATATTCATGTTCTGAAACGGGTACAACCAACTGTGAATATGGAAAAAAAAAACCAGGTGCCAATATAAATGTTTATACTGATTCGAAAGGTACGTCAATAGAAAGTGGTTGTACGGTTTGTGGTGGCGGTAGATTTGGAAAACCAAAATATATTAAGGATGGCGATTTTATACAAAATTGTAGTAGTTTCAACGATAATGAAAAAAATGCATGTACTAATGCTGAAGTTGTTGACTCTGATAAAGTAAGTGGGTTGGTTGCAACGTATGCGCGATTATCTACGAATAATCAAAATTTATTAATATTGGCTGACGAAATGTTAGAAATAGTGAATGGGTTAAAAAAGTATAATTTTAATTTAATAAATGATAAAACAACAATGTTAAATAATCATGAAGACAACGCTCACTCATATAAATCAATACAGGATGAAATAAAATCATTTATTGAAAAGAAACCTACGTTAAATATGCTTGTTGGCGATAGTATTTTAAAAAAAAAATCATATGATTTAAGAATATATATTTGGTTAATTTTAGCTATTGGTTTAGGATTTGTGACATTAAATAAAATTAGAAAGTTTTAAAATATTATGAAAAAAATTATTGAAAATATTATAAAAATATTAATATATATTAAATGTCGGATTTAAATGAGAAACATGAAAAAATTCAAGACGAACTAAAAGAATTACAGGTTATAGAAACATATTTATTTGAAGAATTATCAAAAGTAAATCAAAGTGGTGCTACAAAAACTGACCAAGAAAACCAAATAACCAAATATATTGAAAATTTAAAAAATGTTAGACAAACGCTAATGAATAACTTGAAAAATTTGTATGTAACCACCAATGATGAGCGTGCATATTCAACACAACACTTAAAGAATCAAACAGATATGTCTGACCAATTAACAAAAGAATTAATAAAAGCTAGAAATACTTTGAAAAGTTTGAAAGCCGAAAAAAATAATAAAACAAGGTTAGCTCAAATAGGTGAATATGAATATGAAAAAAATAGAGAACATAGAGGTGTTTTAAAAACAATAGTTTATGGTTCATTTTTTGTTTTAATATTCTTTTTTTTAAATTCTAAAAATTTAATACCTGATTTTTTAACAAAAATCATCGTTGTTATAATTTGTTCAATCGTATTTTTATTGGTTATACAACGTTTGTATTGGAATTATAGAAGAAATAACATTGATTACAGTAAATTTTCATTCCCCACAAGAAAAATTACGTCGGATTCTGCACCGGTTAATACATTTTCACTTCGTAAAGTTTTAGGATATGATACTTGCAATGTTGATGCGCAACAATTGGCTCAAGCTGCCGCTAACCAAGTTTCTTCCGAAAATTTTAGTAATATAAATGTTATTGCTGATGATTCAAAAGAAATGTGTTTTTCCAATAATTTAAAATATTCATTAATTTAATTATATTTATATAATATATTAAAAAATGTCTCTTGACCTATCAACTATATCAAAAAATTCTGCAAATATGTTAGAACCCGAATACATAAATAGTGCAGTAAAAGCCATGGGTGGTATTCTAAATAAAGAAACAAATGAAATACCACCTACAAGCATTACAATTGGGGATGAATTAAAAAGTGTTAAATCCGAATTATCACTCATGGGAAGCATTATTCGCGAGGAAATTAATACACTAGCAACCCTTTCAAATTCAAAAAAAAATGTCAGCCTTGCTGCTAAATTTTATAAGAGCCAAAAATATGATATTGAAAAAAAAATTGACAGCATTAAACAAAAGAAAAAATTAAATAATAGAATATCTAAATTTTACAATAATGATTATGAATTTAAAAAAACACTGTTATATTATTTGAAAATAATATACTTTATACTATTTTCAATTTGTATATTTTCCATTATTTATAAAAAAAAACATAAAGAAAAGAAAGTATACGGATTTTTATTTTTATTAATAATAATACCATATTTTTTTATTAGAAATATTTATAAAATTGTATTAAATAATTTAGGTCATTTAAAAATAGATATTTTATATATAATATTATTAACTATTATTTGTACTATGGCCAGTGGACTTTTTGTTGTTTCAAAAATTGTTTTACCCGAAACTGGAAATTTACTCAATATTATAAAAAAAACAGAAGACGTTATTAAAAGTAATATATAAAAACAAAATAAAATTTTAGATATTTAAAATTTTATTAATATTATTCATCATAATCATCATAAATTATTTCATAACCCACCCACCCGCGGTTTTTATAAGGACCCAATCTTATAATTAAATAATCAACCACTTCCTGTCCCTTCGGTGCTTTCGTATCATATTCTCTTTTCCACCATTCCTTGAATTCATTTTGAATAGATGATTTTGATATTTTAAATTTTTTATCTGGGTTTGAAGGGTCTATTACAGCTTTTCTAATTTTATCTGAAACAAATTTAGCTAGGTAATCTTGATTTTCTCTATATTTTTTACTAGCCCCCAACACTTCTTCACAATCTATAACTCTCCCTTTCGTTTCATTAACCTTTTTTATTAACATACTTGCAAAAACTGGCGCCCATACACTAAATCTCCCTTCCAATGTTTTATCTTTCTGAAACTCTTTGTCTTTCGGGTCCGTACTTGGGTTATCTATAAATTTAGATTCAAAATCAACCACACGAATTCTCCTCCATGTTCCTTCGTCGTTACTCTTAATATCGAATAATGTATTTGTACAACATGCCAGTTTAAACATAGGAATAAATGTAATACTTGTTTTGAATAATTCTCTCGCTTGGATTGGGTCACCTCCAGTTATTTCTTTCATAATTCCTTCATTAATTGCATCACCTTTTGAAGGTTCATTCATAACAGCATACCTCAAACCTTTCAATTGAGCCACTTCGGACGAAGTTCCACCAATAGTTAATCTTTTTTGCGTAATTAAACTAATTGGAACAGTTCCTTTATAATCGCCCAAAACCATTGAAAATAATTTAACGAAAACAGATTTTCCATTACTACCGACACCGGTATAAATATTAAATGTTTGATTTTGATTTGTACCCAATAAACAAGAAGCCAAATGTTGCCATAAATATTCACGCAATCTTTCATTTGGAAATAATTTAGCCATAAATACATTTATCTCACTAATGATTTTTTGTTGTTCTTCATTGCTTTCATCTAATTCATTGTAATCAATATTTGTTGATTTTGATATATAATCTTCCGGGATACCATCTCTAAAAACAGCTTGTTCAAAATCATATACCCCATTTTTAAAACATAACAGTTGTGGGTTTTCATCTAACATGGATTCTAATTTATTATCATAATGCAATTCCTTGGATTCAACCATTATATTATTTTTTTGACTAGTGTCTTTTAATCTCATGGAAATTTTATTATATATGGCTGCTTCGGTAGTTAATCTATCTTGTGTTTCTTGTGTCATATTCGAGTCTTCTCTAATTTGTTCCATAATTGCCGTTTGTTTTTGTATATATAAAGGGGAAATCATACAAGAAAATTTTCTTCTCAATCCTGTCCCCGATTCGGAAACAATCCACCTATGATTAATAAACTGCCACCACGTATTTGACCTAATAGATGTACACCTATATTTGTCAAATAATAAATGATGAATTAATGTGGCAATATCATTATCAGTTCCTTTCCCTTCCAATGTCTTTTCTATATAATACCTTGTTGTATTGTCTCTTATTCTTTTGTATTCTATTGGGTTTGATATCTTTGACCAATATCTGATTGAACCTTCTGTGAATGTATTCGGTTTTGTTTCATTCCACTGTTTAAAAATTGCTTCAACAGATTCATTTGACCACTCAAATTTAGTTGATTGTGCTGACCATTTTAAGAAGAATGGGAATAATAATTGATTTATATTTTTCATAGCCCACATAACACGTATCCATTCACTCCTTGGTTCATAATATACAGCATCCAAACAATACATAATGTAATCATTTATTTCAGAAATATTCGATAAAGAATTAACTTCATTTGATAATATAATCTCAATTATATTATTACAATTTTCCTCACTTGAAATATTTTTAAAACTTTTAATTATCCAATCCTTACCAATATGGTTCTCTTTTATAACAATTGTGTTTTTTTCCACTTTTTTCTTTTTTTTAATTTCATTTTCAAATTCTTTCTTTATATTAATTTCAACACATTCGGAATTTCTTATTAATAATTTTTTCAATAATGATTTATTTGTTTCTTCATTTGTATTATTTTCTATAATATCGAAATCATCATCATTATTTACGACTGTAAATTTATACTTTAATTTATATGGTTCGCAACCCGGCTTTTTTGAACCATACATTAACCAACCGGTATTACCACTCGATATACTTGCATCAAAGATATCATCTAACTCATTTTCGAATTCAAAACCACTTGGTGTGAATATCTCATCGTTTATGGTGTTCATTATATTTTCTCTCAAAAATAACTGTTTATCGTGTTTTAATTTTAAATTTATTTGAATATGTATACCATCTTTTATGTAATTTCCCTCATCTACAACATCATCTTTCAATAAAACAAAAATTTCATATTTTTCTACTTTGGATAAATCAAAATAATAATGTATTTTATCGATGTATGTTTCTATTATATCGCTAATAATAGCTTCATCGAATATTCGTTCTTTATTATCTTTTTTCAATTTGAAATCCAAATCAATAAGAATTGGACCGCCATTTTCTTTATCTTGTAATTCAGTTAGGTACTCCGACCCTTTTTTCTTAAAAACATGTGTATTGTAACTTTTCAATAATAATTTAAATATTTTTTTTTCGGAATAATCGATGTTATATGCACCACCTTTTATATTTAATGTTTTATTTCCTATTCTTGTATGGGTTGGTTTTTCACCTTTTTTTATAAAATTTATATTTAAAATTTTATTAAAATTACCATAATCCATATATAACGATTATAGATATTTTTATTTATTATATTTTTTCAAATATTTTATATATTTCAATTTAATTTTTTCCTTTGGTTTTTAATATAATTTAAATTCATTTAAAAATTATTTTTTAAATATATTATTATGAATTCAACAAATCAAAAAAGATTAGCTAAAGATATCGTTGATATAATTAAAAATCCATTAACTAGTAATGGAATTTATTATAAACACGACGAAAGTGATATGTTAACCGGTTATGCATTAATAATGGGTCCTGGTGATACTATTTATAACCACGGTTACTATTTTTTCAAATTAAAATTTACTGAAGAATATCCATATAAACCACCTGTTTTAGAATATTTAACAAATGAAGACCGTATTCGATTTCATCCAAATCTATATATGAATGGTAAAGTTTGTTTGTCATTGTTAAATACGTGGAGTGGTGAACAATGGACATCTTGTCAAACAATTAGAACTATTCTATTAACATTGGTCACATTATTTCATAATAAACCATTATTAAACGAACCTGGTATAACTGAAAAATATAAACATTTTAATGATTATAATAAAATAATTCATTATTCAAATTTAAAAACTGCTATTGTTTCGGTATTACAAAAAAAAATACCTTTATTTGATAAATTTGAAGATATAATTTTAGAAAATTTTCAAAAAAATAAAGATAGTATTTTGAAAAGCATCAACGATAAAAAAAATGATAAAAAAAAAACCATTAAAATTGGTATATATAATAGAATGGAATGCACTATGGATTATGAAAAAGTATATAACGATTTTATAAAAATCTGCGAATGATTTTATAAAAATATACGAATGATTTTATAAAAATATACGAATGATTTTATAAAAATATACGAATGATTTTATAAAAATATACGAATGAATATTAAATTGAAATAAATATAAAAATAATTATATATTATTATAATAAATAATGCATTTTTGTAATAACTGTGGAAATATGCTTTATCTTAAGATTACAACTGAAGGTGAGGATTCTCTTATACATTTTTGTAGAAAATGTGGGAATATTGAAGAAAATATAAATAAATCAACCGAGGCTATATGTGTGTCTAAAACGCATATAAAAAAAACACAACAAACATATAAAAATATTATTAATGAATATACAAAATTAGACAATACTTTACCGCGAATAAGAAATATTAAATGCCCTAACGATGAATGTAATTCAAAAGAAGAAACAAAAGAACCAAATGAAATTATTTATTTACGATACGATAATGAAAATATGAAATATATATATTTATGTACATCGTGTAATTATTCTTGGAAAAACAATTAATAAATTATAAATATTTTTATTAATAAATATTTATATAATTTTTTTTATTAAATTGAATTTTTTATATTAAAAATAACTATAATATATAATAAAATGAGCTATAAAACAACAAATGAAGTCGAAAATAAAATTGCAGAAGTTGAAACAGTAGCTGAAGAAAGTAATGAAACCAAAAATGAAACAAAAGAACAAAGTAATGAAACCGATGAAGTTAATGAGACAAAAAAAGAAGAAACTGATGAAGTAACAGAAGAAACTGATGAAGTAACAGAAGAAACTGGTGAAGTAACAGAAGAAACCGGTGAAGTAACAGAAGAAACTGGTGAAGTAACAGAAGAAACTGGTGAAGTTAAAGCAACTGGTGAATCAACTGGTGAATCAACTGGTGAAGTTAAAGAAACTGAAGAATTTAATGAAACAAAAGAACAAAGTGATGAATCAACTGAAAATACTTTTTTGAAGGAAATATTACTTAATGATGATGGTGCATCTGTTCAATTATCGGACGACGAAGACGACGAAACTTTAAGGATTGCTGATAATGTTGAATATAATATATTAGATAAACATCATCCGGAAATAAAACAATTAAATAGCAATGAATTAAATTCAAAAATTATTATTAGAAGGGATAAACTTGGTACTATTTCAGATTTGAATCATAAAACATTGCCGATTATGACCAGGTATGAAAAAGCCAAAATTTTAGGATTAAGGTCAACACAGATAAACGCAGGTGCAGATATATTAATTGATATACCTGATAATATTATTGATGGTATTACAATAGCCAAAATGGAATTGCAACAAAAAAAAATCCCGTTTATCGTAAGAAGACCATTACCAAATGGTAAAAGTGAATATTGGGACATTAAAGATTTGGAAATCATTGAGTAAACTTTTTGAAAAATACAAAAACACTTTGAAAAAAGTTTATAAAAAACACTTTGAAAAACAACCACTTTTTAAAAAGTGGTTGTTTTTTTTATAAGTTTAGTTTTTTTGTTAACTTTTTCCAAAAAAGTTTATCGGAAGGGTCTAAATTTGGCTCTTGAAAGTGTAGTATATATTTGTGCCTTTGTTAATACATTCGAATTTGGAAATAAATTACCCGTTGTTGGTATACCAGACATACCCATTTTTTGACAAGACGTATTTAATGGTTGGAATAACTTTTTGTTTTTTTTTGTATTATTATATCGTCCATATTCGAATGTATTATTTTCACATATAAAAATATCGGTTTCTTCACTACCCGTTAGTAATTGTACTCCTTCCCATTCGATAATCGATTCTACCTTATAATTAGCCTGTAAATATGGTATACTCCTTGAATCATAATAATATCTGTTTGACGTTGATGCTATTAAAATATACTCTTTTGTTGTTGGGTTTTGCGAACGATATATATTGAATTTTTCTACAACCGATAAGTTGGTATTTCTGAATTTCCATTCCAAACGAATATTTTTTTCTTCTCGTACAACACTGGTTAAATCTGTAATTGTGTCCACGTCTATTACATTAAAATATATTTTTTTACCTGATAAACCCGAAAATGCACCAGATGGGTCATAAGCACCGTTTATAATTTCTTCCGTTGTATAATTAATATAACCTATACCTATTTTTGTTAATATTTGTCCCGAAATATCCGTATCTTGATATTTCAAATTATCTAATTTTATAGAATTTTGTTTATTTACAACTGTATTTATAATTTGTCCTGTTGGATTTGTAACATTAAAAGAAATATCTCCATCAAATTTTAGTGGCGTGTTTAAATAATTAATATTCAAAATTGTTTTTCCATTTAGGGTTGTAAATAGACCTAAATTATATAATTGATTTGTTTTAATTTCGTTTATTATATCATTTGTTAAATAATTATCTATTTGATACGTAACTTTATATTTCCTAGCCTTCGAACCCAAGTATTCCCCAATAGATTCTACCGAATTTACATCGCCGATTGAAATTATACCAGATACATCTATATTTATATAATTTTCTTTAAATAAAAGATTTTGAAAATTTTCATTAGATTCCGGGTACACCAAAGTACTAATTATATCATACCCTTCGGTGATATTTTTGTTTTTTTTATTTATTCTATACGTTATTTTTGAATTTGGATTGTTTTTCCAACATTCAAAATATTCAACTTCAACAGTAAAATCATTGCATTTATTACTATCGAATAATGGTAATTTAAAATTTTTAACTTCAACACCATTACCTCTATTTGTAAGGTCGTCGAATTCTGTCTTATATTTTGAAACCAAATCTCTAGGTTTTGTTTCAAATAACCCAAATGTACCACTAGCCCCTTTACTTGTTAGTATACTATTAGAAACCTCAATGCTACTATCAAATGTATTGGTATAAAATGGTTCTGTTTGGGTTAATTTAATTTTACACATGCTTATTTTATCGCCATCGAACATACCAACAACATATTCATTGTATAATAAATCATGATTTAGTATATTGTTGGAATAATCCAACGGTTCAAATAGAAAAACACTATCAACTGTGTTTGCATTTGAAATATCTGCAATAAATTTAAACTTTTTCCTAACAAAAGCTACATTTAACGATATATCTTGTGGTATTGTTTGTGAACTTTTATAATTGGTAAGAATAGAAATTGCCGTCACATTTGCGGTGTTAACTATATTTGAATCAGAATTTGGAATTTTTTCAAATCTAGAAATACCAAATAAATCTTCTTTTATTATAACAAGACAACTATAAATGTTACTATTGGAAATATCACCAGCCAAAAAAATATTTTGACTACAATCGCTCAAATCACCTGTAAAAAAATTAGAATAAACAGAATTGCCATTTTCAGGGGTACATTTTATTAAAAAATCGGTTTTATTCATGTTTGCGTCAAAGTTTTTAGTAGTATAAACCACATAATCTGTATCATTTTTATAATTCGTTACACCATTTAGCTCTACGTTGGATAAATCAAACGGGATTTTTTTTAAATATCTTGGTTTATCTATTCCAGATTCAGTGTCTAATATTTTGTCTGCTGTATTTTCATTATTGTTTATATTTGGTACAGCACCATATTCATTATTATTTATTGTAAGTTCTGGTTGTTTTGTTGTAAATAAATCGCTATTATAAATAGTTGAAAATCCAATTTTTATTTTACCATGGATTAAGTTTTCATTTCTAAAAAAAAACTTATAATAATATTTTTCAATTGTCTCATTAAAACAAACAATATTATCACCTGCAAAAGTCTTAACATTCGCAGATGATATAACTATTTGTCCTGAAATATCTATATTTTCGTATTGTTGATTATTAAAATAATTAAAAACAGTGGCATCGTTTATATTTAATGAAATATCTATTATCGGTTTTATTAATAATGGGTCATAAAAAACATTCTTACTATAAGATAATTTACCATCATTCTTTTTTGTAATAGGTGTTACGTTCATTTCACCATGGTTTAATTTTTTTCTACCTTCTATTTGAATAATACCACCAATTGGGATTTGATTATTAAAATAGTTAGGTTTAATTAAAGAATAATAAATTTTACTATCGGTAATCTGCGAATTTTTACTTGGTGTTTCTATTTTTACAAACGCACCGTCTTCGCCCGGTTCGAAATTTCTCGAATATGTTGCATATGAAAAATTATTACTGGAAAAATCCAATAATTCATCTTGATAAACAGCGTCTTTAAAAAATTTTATCTTTGTCCCTTTATTAGATATATCACTTACATCGAAATGCAATGTTTCATTTTCTAAAACATTAAATATTGGGTTACCACCAGACAAATTAAAAGTACCACCTGATAAATCTAATATACTATTATCATTCACATTTAACCTTTCAAACTTAATATCATTTCCTACAATATATACTTTGTATTGTAAAATAAGCAATTGTTTTATTATCGATATGAAAGGGTTTTTTCCAGATATTTCATTTCCTTTATCTCTTATTTCTATTTTTTCATAATAATTATTACTAACACTAATATTTATATCAGATGAATATGTTACATCTAAACCGGAATTTAAATTTAAATTTATTAATACCTTTTCTATATTATTATTTACTTCAGCTATATCGACCTTTGTATCGGGTATGATTAAATTTTCAAATATTTCATAATTACTTTCTTGTATTGTGTAACCAATATATGCACTACCAACAGAATCGTCTTTTACTTTTGGTATAATTTGGATAATATTGTTACTTAAATCCGTTTTTCCAAAATTACTAGTATTTCTTAATAATTGTTTCACAGCTAAACTACTATTATTTTGAATAAAAATATCCAATTTTGTTGAATTTTTATTAATTACCAATAATTTATAATTTAAATCTTTATATACAAAATTATTTAGTTCAGTAGTAGTAATTCCAACGATTCTTTGTTCCAAATATGAATGATTTGTATGCAATGGTAACTCATTTCCCCAATTTAATATATTATTGCTCGCATCGATATCTTTATTGGTGAATTTATTTATTAAAATCACGTTATCCGATTGGTCAGTTTCAATATTATTTAAACTCCTATTTGTCACAAAAATTATACCCAATACATTAAATTTCAATATATAATAATCTAAATTATATAAACTATCAACTGTAGAAATTTTAAATTTTAAATTCTCTCCTATATTCGAAGAAATTCTCATACTTATCGTTGAAATATTTTTTATTAAAATTTTTTGATTAAATGCTACGGCTGGTATTTTAAATGTTGTATCGTTTTCAAAATATATTAACTGTGAAACTCCGTTGCTCATTTCGGATGTCACGGTTATATCTAAAAAAGGTCTAATTAATGGAAAACATTTCATTTCATTTTTTGTATCATTTGTATATCCAAAAATAAATCGTTTATTCGAAAAATAAATTAAATTTTTTATATTGATACTACTTGTTTGTTGCGAAACGTATTTTAATTTAAATATTATTTTTTTTATATTTGGTTTTGTTATTACATTTCCTTTAAAACCGGAAATAATGGATATTTTATTATAATTTTCATTTTTATAATATTCACTTACAGAATACCATATACCATTTAAATTATATCCAACAACATTAAACGACACAAACCCATTTTCATAATTTTCATAAATATTCGATTTTTGTATGAAGATTTTATTTAAAATTTTTTTAGCACCTTCAAAATTGCCACCAGTTGAACGTATTTCTAATTGAATGTTCGTTTCGGAAAATGAAATGGTAAATAATTCATATATATTATTTATGTCTTTATTTGTATTTATAATATCCCATGTATTTTTTGAAATTAATAATAATTGTATTAATTTTTCTTTAAAAATATATAATTTTAAAGAATTCGTTCCATTTATATCATTCGACACTTCAATATTTGTTATATTATTAATTAATGGCATTATATTTTATATAAATATAATTGAGATTATAATTGGGATTAACATTCTTCTTTTATTCGACTCGACGCATTAAAGTTAATTTTAACCCGGTTTGCATATCGCAACTTAAAGTTTTTACTATTTTTTGTTTTGGTTATAGTCCTGCATGATTTACATTCGTTTATTATATTTATTTTTTCTACAGTGTTATCACTTTGTGTAAGTTCTTCAGTTTCAAATAATACGCCATAATTATATTTATTGTTGGATGACTCATACTTATTTTCCATGGGATACCAATCTGAAACTCGGTTTTTTATAGTTTCTGATTCGAACTGTATAATTAAATTTTTTTCGAATTTATTTAAAAAAACTTTTTCACTTGTTGTTGATTTCCTAATATATAATATATATTTTCTACCTGAATCCAATGTAGTTGCAGATGGTGTTTCATCAAATATAATATTAGTATCATCTAATTTAATTGTTGAATTTATAGCACCACTTACTTTCAAGTTGGTATTGTTTGGTCCTATTAATACATTACTAATGGGTGCCAATTGTCCTAAAATGTTTCCATTTTCATCCAAATAATCAAATATATATCCGACTGGTGGTGTTTTTATGACAAATTGCCATAAAACATCATTTATTTTAATTATTAAATATTCCTTCTTTTTTTGAAATCCCAATGAAATACCAGTGTTTACAAAATCTTTAAATTCGGTTATACCCGTATTAATACTTTTTATTGTTTTATCTAATTCTAAATAATAGTCCGAATCAAATTTAAATTTAAAATTAAAATCTGTTTCCGTATTACCTATATTACCTTCTTGAAATTTTACTTTACTTTCTATAATGTTTATTGGATTTTTATCACTTGTGAAAACCTTTATTTTCCATCCTGTTTTTTGCACACTTGCATTACTAATAAATCTAAATTTTACATATCTTTTATTTGTCGCTATCAAATGCAATGATAAATTTTCAAAATCATTATCATTTGTTTCATTCGTGTTTTCTCTATAATTTCTAACAGCAGTCAGTTTATCTTTTGGAAAAACAAATCCATTATTATTTTGATAATATTCAGTCGAATTACTATCGCTATTCCCCGATATGTCACCTATGTATTGTGAAGTTTTTTGCATCCACTTTACTTCTATTGGATTAAATGATAAATCATTTCCAGATAAATCCGAAGTTAATAAAGCTAATCTATCATTATATGTTGCGTCAGTCTCGGTAAAATCATGGTCAAATTCGAAATCTTCTATTAATAAAGATATTGTTTTACCAATACCAGCGTCAAATACTTGAACACCTTCAAAATTATTACTATACTTGCCTCCATTACCATCATCTTTGAAAATTATTGGATATTGTCCATTATAAGAAATATCGTTACTTGTAGTTGGTTTTATTAAAACATCACCAGTACTATCGGATAAAGAATCCTTAAAAGATAAATTTTCATAAATTTTAAATTGCCACCTGGATAAATACGGTACACCAAATATCTGATTTTTTGTATAATTATAAGGATTCGGAATTTTATTTTCTTCCTTTTTAGTATCGTTTGGGTGGAAATAAATCATACCATGTGAAATATCATATTCCATTTTTTTATTTCCAGATATATCACCAATAAAAAATCCGCCATTATTTAAAGATATATCGAATGATTTAATGATAACACCACTCGAATCTATATTATACCCAAATTCAGTTATACCGTTTAAAATATAGTGTGGGTCCCAATTTAAATTTGTTATTCCATAATGTAAACTTGGAAATCTGTAAGGTGTTGAAATAATTCTTTTTTCATTAGCACCATAATAATCCGAAGGTAATTCCCAACCATCCGGATTAGTATCTTTTTCATTATTTGGTGTCCAAATATAAAACTTTATTTCTACATATGAAATGTCACAATTTTGAGATGTCAGACTTCTTCTATGTTTTATTATATTTTTATTAAAATTCGTAATTTCATCATCGCTTAAACTAATTCTAATTTTATTAAAACTACTATCTAAACTATCATGTATATATGTAATTATTGGTGTCTGTGGGTCGTATATAAAATCATCTTTTACGAAATCGTCGATATTCAATATCTTAATTTTTGGAATATATGTTTTCCCGTTTTTTTGAAGATTATCAAAAGGCGTTTCATTATTCAAAGTACCATTGGGTTGAAAAACTTTGTAACTCCAAGAAAATAAATATCTTCCTGAAAATTCATTAATAACATAATTAAATATATTTGATAAAGGTAAACCCACTTGATTTACTGTATAATAAGTATTGCTTTCCATATCTAAACTATTAATTTCATCGGTTCCATCAATAGTTAAATTCATGGATAAGTCAATACCAGCCTGTATTTGACTTGTATTGTAATTCTGATATTTACCTGTCCATGGATACCATATATATAATATATATTGTACATATGTTGCATAATTCTTACCACTCCAATAATTTATTATACTATTCTTTAATTCAACAATTTGTGAATTGGGTATCGTTATTATAACTGTGTTATTTGTATTTATAAATTTTATTTCCAGTTCCCCCGGAATATATGGTAAAGCTATATCATTATCTTCGTTTAAAAGTTTTGTTTCATAATTATATTTTTGACGTATTGTAAACGCGTCATTTAAAGATGATAATGTTTTTGGCAAAAGTTGAATTTCATTCATTGTTCGTTTACTATTATAATTATAATTGCCATCACCAACGTTATATAAAATATCTTTATCCAATTGACTTTTTAAAATAATATTATTCGAAAAGTCCTGTAACCTATAATCGTATCTAGCTATATACGGTATTTGGTAATTATTTTTTGAATAATTGTCACTATTTGCAAATATTGTTTTATTTACGGTTGACGATTCTAATTCATAGCAAATGCTCTCTATTTGATTATCACTCGAATCTATATTTATATTATTATAATTTGATAAAATACTTTGATTAAAACCAATATCTTCCTTTATATAAATTCGAATTTCCCAGGATGATTTGTCATTTTCAACGACAGGTTTATATTTTATTTTTGCATATCTATAATCTGTTTTAACCTTATTTATATTATTCCATGTATTACCAGCCATATTTTCAGCATACTCTGTATTTTTTGGTAAAATAAAACCATTTGTATCGTCTATCCAATTTTTCCATACTTGCGAATTTATTAAATTACCCTGACTACCTCCAATACCACTACCATTATAGTAAAAAGTATTATAAAACGCAGGTAAATAGCCACCAATGGTATTTCCAATATAATTATTTGTTTTATGCATCCATTTTACACCCATCGGAACCCAATTTATATTATCATCACTTAAACTTATAGACATTGTGGAACCAAGCAATTCAATTGCATTACCCGGTGAAAGCAATTCATTGCCACTTGTTTTGGTTTCTATTTGGTTAAATGAAAAATCAATAAAATTAAAATTTATTGTATTATTTTCACCAGCATCAAACGTGTAATTATATTCTGCATCTTGAGTCCATACATCAGCTGAATTATTTTTAAATGATATTGGGTAATTTACTACACCTTTTGTTTGAGAGAACATTTTATTCGTTTCACTTGCCAATTTAATTGGATATAAATTTCCACTATTTTCCCAACCAATAATAGAATTATCTTGAAAAATACAGTTAAAATATGTAGTCAACTTTGATTCGAATACACGTGAAACACTTTTTGTCATTGAATTTACATCGGAAGGCAACCCCCAATAAGTTATATCGTTTAATTTACAACCACTATTATCTATTTTTGTTACAAACTGGTCATTAATAAAAATGTACACATCATATTTATTATTTATATTTTGTCTTATTTTATATCTTATTGTAAAACCGCCATTGTATTTTGTGCCTGTTTTTGTTACACCATATAATTGTAAATTAGCATGATAAGGATTTCCATCTTTATCTCGGAATATATAACTTTTTGAACCCGATAAATCCCTTGTTTCAGTAGTGTCATCTCCATCACCCCTTATTCCAAATAATATACCTGTTTTTTCATCTGGTGTATTGGAATAACTAAAAACACCACTTGGGTCACTAGTATTTTCTAAAAAAGAATCCTCTAATACATATATCTCCAATTCCCAATTGTAAATACTCACACCGGTATTATCATCGGGTATTTTTATAAATTTAATAGCAGGATTTGTATCAAAATTCCTACTAATATCTGTCTGTATAAGATAATATTGTGACTTAATATTATTTTTGTAAGATATAACAGTATTACTATTAACATCCGTACCTGTTATTTCCATTTTTGAAACATAATTTATAAAAAATTCATTCCCAATATGACTAATATTATCATATCTAAACCCCGGTTCATTAAAATTAGATAAATTCTCATACAATGTAATATTTCCATTTTCCTCATGATATACGGGTGTCTCTTGAATTCTTTTATCATCAATACCTAAATAATTATTAGGCAGAGACCATGTATTATTTTTTAATAAATTTATAGTTGTTTCGTCTTCGGGAAACCATAACATGAAATCTAATAAAATCTGCAAATCGGTATTCCCACTTAAATCGATTGTATCGTTTTTCCCCAAGGAAAAAAAATGTGATTTATTATTATTATTAAATCTTAATAATTCCAAATGATTGATATTTACAAATAATTTATTTAAATTATTTTGATCTCTAATTAATATTGGTTTATTATTATCATATAAAAAATCTCTATATGGTATAAAAATACTTTTCACACCCATTATAGCGTCCGATATAGAGCCTGTTATAGAGACCGTCGTATACCCAAACGTCCATTTACCTGGTAATAATTTTCCATCATTTTTAGATATATCTGTGAATACAATTGACGAAATATTTGAAAAACTCAAATCATATTCGTTATTGGTAAAAGATAAATCCGTATTTTTTAAATAATTATTGTATCTTTTACTTGGTTTTATTACAAAAATAGCACTAATATCTTGTACAATATTATTTTTTGTATAATAAACACCCAATTTTTTATATGATATTTTTTTTTCATTATCAAAAATTATAGTATATGAAATATCCAATACAGACATTATATATATTTAATAAATAATTTATATTATAGAAGTTTAACATTTCCATCTGTTACCACAAACCAAACAAGAAATAAATGTTGTCATTGGTTCATCTGCAGACCTTGTTTGTAATTGATAATACGTACATTTACTCTTCTTACATTTGTAACATTTAAACTCGTCTGTTGCAGCCGATAAATTAACAGAAGTTATATTTTTATCTCTTTTTATTTTTGCGTCAATCAATGCTTTCCATTTCTCCGGGCACAATTCTTGATGCTCCATAAATGATATTTCTTTCATACTTATTTTTTTTTTTTTGATTTTTTTAACAAGCGAATTATTATTTTTAAAATTAATAAACAATGACTTAACTCTATCCAAATAAAGTATAACGAAAAATTTATTTTCCCATTTCCTAACAATATTTAATTTAGTAGCCTTTCGAACCGTAAAATTATAGATACCCTTTTCTATATTTATTGCTTTTTTTTTTTCGAAAAAAGCAATAAATTTTTCTGAAACATTGTTTCTAAATATTTCACTATTTTCAATTTTCATTATTTATAATA
>Ga0209279_10000765_pt1 | contig 19281 bp, 32 predicted proteins | sample CoawatmetaG00DNA_3_FD_187508 | JGI IMG/M metagenome (GOLD analysis project Ga0209279, IMG submission 187508) | Marine microbial communities from the West Antarctic Peninsula - Coastal water metaG006-DNA (SPAdes) (version 2) | ecosystem: Environmental > Aquatic > Marine > Coastal ... | reverse complement strand
TTAGAACAGGTAAACTTGATGACCTTAACGAAGAAGAATTAGAGAATCGTATGAAAGAGATTATAGATGAGTACTCACCTATATTAGAGGGAACAGATACAACAGAACTAAAAAAGAATGTTAAAGAGAAACAAAAAACAATACGATTAAAAAAAGTTAATCAATCTCATGCAGATGATTCTTAAGCATATCTAAGACCCAAGGATTATCTCTAAACATACCTATCATAAAATTAGACAGTTGATTTACAACCAGCTCTTCATGATCTTCTTTAAACAAAGGACCATTAGCTTGATTTAGTCCAGCAACATAAACAGCTGCATGCATAATCTCATGGAATGTTGTGTTAGCTCTCTCTTGACCACATAAATCATGTTGAATGTAAATAACACCATCTCTGTAATGATACTCACCATAACTTTCAGTCATCTCGTCTTTCTTCCAATCAGGTCTTACGTACTTAATCTTTATGTCTCTGTACCCAATCTTTACCCTGTCAGGTAGACCTTTTACTTCAATTGGTATTACTTCACCTTTTCTTTTTTGGTGTCTGTTTATTCTTCTGTTTTGAATAAGTTTTCTTTTTTTCTTTTTTTCCATAATAATGTGAGTTGTGTTTTTTGTGAAAGATATCAATAAATTCTGCCCAAGTCATTATAAAGTTTCATTCGGTTATAGTATTTTAATAGAAAAATTATAATATTTACCATATTTCATTTGAAAGCCAACCTATTGTTAGTAAAATCAATGTTTATTTCTACTCATATTCAAAAATCGTTGGTATTACTCACTAGTCACCTCGTCACCTGGTCACCTGTGTTTTAAAAGTACTGATTTACAAAAATCAATCTGTAGAATACCTACCACCAGGTGACTTTGGCGTAAAACGCCCTTGTTGCCTGTCACTTGTCTCCTGAACCTTGAATTTAGTGCCTTGTTTTAGACACATCTAGGCCACACTTCTGTTTTTGTAGTACATATCAACTTTTTCTAGAAACATGTGCTGATATTTGATAAACTCTTTTCCTTTTATCTGAAACTTCTGAAAGTAATTATCCGGAGTACACATTAGTATCACGCCTTGTGTTATCTCTGTATCATACACCTGGTTATGAGCCATCGCATACGCTGCTAACTGCATACAGTAGTCTTCTATCCAGGCTCTTTGTTTTGGTTTGTTACTCTGTTTAAAATCTATAATACTATCTTCATAGTCATACACACCAACTAAGTCTGTCGCTCCTGCATACAATCCTGGGTAGTGTAAAGTAACTTCTGATCCCCATATCTCTGATAGGTCACATAGTCCTTTTTCTATGATTACATCGGCCATAACCTTCGCAGTTTTGCCTTCCTCGGTTAAATCTAGGTGTCCTTGCCCTAAGATGTATTTCTCTAGATGCATGTGCATGTTAGTGCCTCTACTTGCAGCTGTATTCTTAATTCTATTAGCTTCTTCTTTACCGACTCTAGCAGACCATTTAGCTAGGCTTGCCTTTTTATCGTCACTTTGTGTAGCTTGTAATATAGTTGTAACACTAGGTAACTTCTCTTTACCTACAGCATAGGTCCTTAAACCGTCAGTTGTACTCCTGCTACATGGTGGGTAGTGATATAATTTATTCCATTTCATTTTTTACGTTTCTTTCTTTTAGATTTTTTATCATAGTCTTCATATTCTTTAATTAATCTCTCTGATGGATAGTAGACATCTACATGAGTATGACATTTTGGACAAGATAAGTTTGTAACTATAGAATAATCTTCATCGTCTTCCATATCATGATCGCCACCCCATATTAATTCTGTTCCGCAATGCCAACAATTCATATTGCACCAACTTCTCTCATCTTTCTAACTTTGTCATCTATTTGCTTTGCTAACATAACATTGTCTTCTCTTAACACGTGTACTTCTTTTGTTAGCGTGTCTACGTGTTTGTGTAGATACTTGTTCCTTGTCTCCAGAACCCGGATCATCTCTTCCAAGTCATTAGGTCCTTTAGGCATAGGTACATCTGCATTCTTATATTCTTCTTCCATAGTCATAGGTTCTTTACTCATTTTTCCCCCTTCTTTTCTAGTAATTTTTTTACTTTTTTATAAATGTATTCAGGACTATAGCCAGCCAACTCACAGGTAAATTTAAAGTCTGTATTTTTTAGATTAACCCATTTTTCAGAGTCATACCTTTCACCAGCTGTTTGTAAACTTCGATAGTCTCCATACACCGTGTCATTTACCGATTGAGCTAATACTGCCTGCCAGAGCCTTTGTTCCGGTAGTTTGTTTCTATCTAAATAGTATGGATTTACGTTCATAATAGATATCTTAGTCATAGTAAGCTTCCTGTAACTTTTGTTTATCTAGTTTATATTTATTAGCTAATTTTATAGCTAAACCAAACTTACCTTTTCCTCTACATTTCTTAATTAAGTTTAACAACTGAAATGTAAAATCAGTTTTACTTTTAATCAGTTTTGCCTCCTTTAAAAAATAACTTTAAAAATTCGGTGTATGCTTTACCACCATTGTATTCTTCAGGTTTATTTTTAAAATGCTCTGTATTAGAAGCATTTAATAGATCGTTATCTATTGTTTTCTGTTTTCTTTCTTCATTCATTTGGCTTAGACTTTTTTGTTTCATTTTTTCCTTTCAGTTTATCGTACGCATGTTTCTTTATGTCTTTATTGGTTTTTAAAATAGTTAAAGCGTCTATACCATTATAAGCTTTAATAGCAGGACTTTGTGATACTGCTGCACCACCTATACTAGACAATAACAAAAGTTCACTGCAACTTGTTGTCATTATCAGCATCAGTAGGCATATCCACTTCATCTATCTCTCCCTTTGATTCACACATAGCGCATTGTGCCACAATTTCTTTTGGAATACCAACATCTTCGTTTGGTATTTTAACATAACCATTACCCATACATCTAGGACAGATCATGTTATTTTTTGTCTTTGCTATTCTCTGTTGTAGGTTCTAATTTTAAACCTGCTAACATTGTTATTAGCTGCGCAACTTCTCCATAAGGTCTGTTCCACATATAGCTTAGCATTTCTTTTCTTTGTTCTACTGTTATTTTAAACATTTTATTTTCCTTTCAGTTTACCGTTTAGTTTTTTTACTTCTACGTTAGTAAGTATTTCTATTGTTTTACTTATAGATAATGTAGCTCCATCAACTTTAATTTTTGATATCTTAATTAAGTTATTATAAACTTCATGTGGTAAAGACACATTTCTATACTTATTCATATCCGTCATTTCTTTCCTTTATTTGGTTGTTTTTTTATACAATACATAGTGACAATAGGATTGTCAATGATAAAATTGGTTTTAATCAGGATTATATAAGGTATATTTTAACGTAAGTTCTTGGCCTTTTTTAATCTCTTTGATAGTTTTTAAATGCCACTCATCTTCTAGATCTAATTTTTTACAGTTAGGGTTTATTGAGTGATTGATGAATCCCCCTAACGGAGTTCTTATTATAAGTTCACCATAAGAAAAATGTATCATACCAAGATCAGTATTCTTAGGTATAGTCTGTGTAGCAAACAATCCCAGGCCATCAATAGAGCTTGGTTTAATAGTTAGTGAATCTGGTAATGGTCTATAGCTCATTTATTTCTTTACATTTAAATTTAATTTGTATTCTAGCTCTTTCAACAAAGTCTTCACCCATGTCATTCATCATTTTCATAGAACGTAAATGACCTGTCATATTACAAGCAGAGTGAGTTTGAAATAAAGGGGTCTGTTCAAATTTTGTCATACAATCCATATGCGTAATACTACATACTTGCATGATTAATAAAAATTTCATTATCCTGGTTCATTTCCTGCGCAGACATAGCCTACAACTTTTTTATCTTTATATATGTGGTACTCAATAGAAGAGAATAATTTTTTTCTATGGTTTTGTTCAACTCTTACATTACTGTTAAACCAACCACTACAATTTTGATGTATTTCAAACGTATCTAATTTAATTTCTCCTTCTACAAGAAACATTAAACTTATGATAATGGGTTTCATTAATGACCTTGGCCACGATTCTTTTTAGGTTTGGATCTTCTAGGTCCCCATTTTTTTCTTATACAACCTGTTCTTCTTTTGTGAGTTCTTTTATAATAATTAGTTTCGCCGTATAAAGCTTTTTTCTTAGCCATCTAAATCCATCGTTAATTTCATTGCTGAATCTTTATCTACTTTCATATATTTTATGACACCGTTTACTTTTTGTACAACGTCTTCACCACAGTTAATACATCTATAAATATTATTATCAATGTTAACTAACATTGTTTTTTCTGTACACTCTGGGCAATCACCTGTAACTATTTCTGTAGTAAATTTTATCATTTTATTTTTCTAAAAACTCGTATCGTGTTTTACCTTCTTCATCTCTATAAGCTTTCATAAATTGATTCTTATTATGCTCAGTAGAGTATGAACAATGGACCCATCCCGAGTTAGGATCTCCATCTTTGTAGTACTCAAGTATCAATTGATTCATATCCAAGTTATCTTTAATCCATAAAGCTAGTTCTCTATTATCTACTCCCCATATCTCAAAGTCTGCTGCTGCTGATTTTTCATCAGCGCAATGTTCAGATGTAATTTTAGAACCTATTGCTAAACACAATTCTGCACACCTAAATCCACTTGATATAATAAGTGGCTTGTCAAAATTAGTTCGAATTGGTTGTAATATATTTACAGCTAAAGCTTTTAAATTTTCTATTTGTTGCGGTGATGGATTATTAGATATACCCTTCCTGGTCGCTACCTGGCTTTTAATTACTTCGTCAAGAGTAAAATTGGCTGAAAGTTTCATCATATTATTTTTTGGAATTGCAACCACATCTTTTACCAAAGATTTTATCTATTAATTTCTTTAAAAATTTTTTCATTTATAGTTCATTATACCTTGACTTATATCCGTAAGTCCAGTCTCTCTATTAAGATACTTATACTCTATTTTAGATAAATCAAAGTCTTTACTTATTTTTTTACATACGTCATGCTCATCAAAATCACCGCACGAGTATATATCTAATTGAATTAAAGCAGGATTTACTTCATCCCAAACATGCATAACAATATGTGATGTTTCTATAACAGCCATAACAGTAAGGCCTTTGTTGCCTTGCATATCACAGTATTTTGCGTGAGGTCCAATAAACACTTTCATGTTTAAACTTGCTATTAATTCTTTCATCCATTCTACAGCTTTCTTTTCACTTGTAATAGGTTTTTTTGATTCAGCACGGACGATTAAATGCTTGTGAACCAATAAATTTGTTTTCATTTAAGGAGTTAGTATAAGACTTTTAATGCTTTGGCTACCATCAATGTTAATTTCTAACTCTGCCTTACTTTTTACACATTTAAATTCTGTCTGTGGAGATGCTGAACGAGTAGCTAAACGCTTACCTTTTAAACACTCTGACATAGTGGGTTGTATTCTATGCTCTTTAATTTCAGCCCCTACAAACATAAGTAAAACAATTACAGTTTCAATCATTAGTGTACTCCATTTCCATTTTTTCTAACTTTATCTTTTAAGTTCTCAACATCTAATAAAGTTTTCTCTAATTGATCTCTTATAAATTGTATGTTAACTTTGTTGGTCATATTTTGTTCTTGTGTCTTCTCTAATTTTTCAGTTGATTTATATAAATCTTCTATCAACATAAATTGTTCCTGGTCCGTGGGCTTTTGTTCACTCTTCTTTAACAGATCAGCTTGAAATAACTCTCTTGATGTCTCTAAACTTGTAAGTCTTGATGTAACTTCTGTGTATGCAAACACACCCATAGCAACAACTACAACTATACCAATCATATTTTTCATTGGCATACTTACTGATGTGTTATCTGATATTTTCATTGTGGCATCGCCTGTTCCATTATTATTATGTCTGGATTATCTTTTAAGTATTGTATTTTTAAATTATCCCAATGGTTTCCTTCTGGTTTTTTATGTACCACTATTCCTGCAACTCCTAATGAATTACACATATTAAATAACTCTGCAAACTCTACAGGTGGTGGACTAATTCTAGGTATTCTTTTACACTCTTTTATAACTTCAAGTTGGGTTTTTAATTTATCTTTCTTTTTTTGTTCAGCAATATAATCATCACTACACACAGCACCTAAAGGCATACGAAATCTAAAACCTACTCTTTGATCTTGATATTCATTACTTGTACCTGATTTATATTCTCTTTGATTAACTTCTGTGTAGGGTTCAAAGTAACCTCTTTCACAAGGGTGTTGATTTTGTAGGTATTCGTTTCTAGCCTCTGCGTAAGTTGCTACGCAAAGAAAGAATGCAATCCATAATAGGTTATCTCGATAAGTCTTTAAGGTCATATTCATGGTCCCGTACAGTTTCTGAAAGTTGGCGATACAAATTCTCAGCCATTGTCCACGTTGCTTCTGCTGCTGCAAGTCTTGTTTTAAGATCGTAGATGTCAGCTACAGATGCTGTGTATTTTTCTTCTAGTTTAAGAATAGTTTCTTGGTTAGCTGTAATAGTATCTGTTAAATTTAGTACATACTTAATAGACGTAAAAGTTCCAGCTAAGATTGCAGCTATCACAGGTACAATTACTATATTTTTTTTTAACCAAGCAAAATTACTTGGAGCTGCAACTTCATTTTTTAATATTAAGGGCTTTTGTTTTTTCATTTGCACTCACATTTATCACAGGTGCAAACTCCGTATTCATCTGCATGAAGATCTTCTACACAATGACAATCATGGTTACATTTTTTACACTTCATAATATTTTACCTTTGTTTTTTCCTTGTTTAATTACGTATCTTTGCGTGCCATTCGCACCAATCTCTACTTCTTTTCTTAAAATTCTGTTTAAGTAAATTTTACTCCAACCTTCTTTTTTAAATTGTTCAAATGCTTCTTTAATTTTTTTAAGTTTCACTTATAAAAACCGATAAAAACCCAATTTATGAATTTGTCCCATTTTCTTTTAATCCATTTAATCATTTTTTTTCTCCTCTATTTCGTAGAAAAAGTTATCTGTATCTTCCGTTTTCCATTGACCAGAGTTTTCTACGTTCCACTCTGATGTTTGTACTTTCCAGTCAGGAATAGTATTCTTAACTGTGAAAGACGGAATGTCCCATATTATTCTATTGTTTGGCTGTGCCGCATAGTTTCCATCGTCTAGGGCTATGATGTGTGCGCACTTGTGCTCGTGCGGTATTTCCGAATGATCGGTATCTATTATATTACTCTCTGGGTGTGCAAAGTCAATTGTAAAAAGATATGTCCCTTGGTGCCATTTCTTGTCTTTTCCTATGTATTTGCCGTGTTGTCCGTTTAAAAGATCCCAGCGAGTAATAGCAGGGTAATAAGAAAAACAATTCCAAAGTTGAAGTTCATCAAGTCTTTTAATGGGAACAGTTTCCGGTTGAAAGCCACGTTGAATAAAAGCCGAAATTGGCAGTCTATAAAAGACAGCGCCATTTTCCATAATAGCGTGAAAAAGTATACTACGTCCAGTAAGACTTGATATACCAAAGATAATACAATCTTCAACTTCTCCATGATGTTTTTTACAATCATATAAATATTCTCTTTTAATTTGTGCATACGTTGCGGGTATGTTTGCATTTAAATAAGCCATAGTTATCCATAAATATCTCCCCAATTTTTTCCAGATTCATAATCTACTTTATTAGGGATCTCTAATTTAACAGCATTTTCCATAATCTCAACAATTTTTTTAGCTTGTTTATCAGATTCTACAGATATGTCTAGTTCATCGTGTATTTGTATGTGCGCTACAATTCCTTCTTTATATAAATCTAACATACATTTTTTTGTCATGTCTGCTGCAGATCCTTGAATTAATTTATTTAATGCTTTGTAAGTATAAGCACGCTTGATGCCTGGCCCATGTTCCTGGACAGCTTGATCAAAGGGTAATGCCTTGTGCATACCAAAACTATTTGGTTCCCATAAATGAAATCTACATAATCTACCTAGTAAGGTTCTTATCTGTCCTCTTTGTTGTGCTCTGTTAGATACAGAACGCATAAGAGATTTAACAAATGGAACTCTATCGTGATATATTTGAAACAATGAATCAGCTTTATCTTTACTGACACCTAATTCTGCTTGTAGTTTAGCTTTACCCATTCCATAAAATAAACCTAAGTTAATTGTTTTAGCAGCTGTTCTTGGTATATCAGCCATCTTAGCTACAATAGTATGAAAGTCTGCATCATCATGTTCGTATGAATCTTTTACCGCAAAGACACTTGTGTCTTGATCTAAGGATGCATAATGAACTACAAGTCTTGGCTCTTGTTGACTGTAATCAAAACATCCCCACTCGCAACCTGATTCTGGTATAAACAGGGATCGAATCATTGGACCTAAGTCTTTGTTACGAGCAGGAATTTGTTGTAGATTTGGATTAGAATACGAGAATCTTCCGGTTACAGTACCACCTTGATCAGATCTTATTTGATTAATATCTGCATGTATTCTACCCTTATGTTCGTGTTTAATAATAGTGTCTATAAATGTTGTATGGGCCTTGTTTATCTCTCTGGCTTTTGCTATCTTCTTAACCAACGGATGACTATGTGTAGACAGAAAGTTTTTAGTAAATGAAGGTGCCTGTGTTTTTTCAGTCCTTTCGTAATTTAATTTTAGTTTGTCAAAAATTTTGGCTATACTTCTTGCAGCCCATATTTGACATTCTTCTCCTGTTTCTTTTTTTACTTCTAGCAATAATTGTTTTTCTTCTGCACTTAACTTTTGTTTCAATTTATGAGCGGATTCGGTATCGACACGAACCCCTTTAAATTTCATATCAACTAAGCACGGAAATAAATCTGTTTCTAAATCAAATATAGAAGTTATATCTTGAGTAGTTATTTCTTTTTGCATAACTTTCCACAAAGCTAAAGTTACTTCTGCATCTCGCTGTGCATAATTTCCTACATATAGTGCAGGTAGTTTCCACATATCTGCTTTAGGATCTAGACCCCATTCTTTAGCAGCGTTAACTAATTCTGATTCGTTCTTACCTTGACCAACGTAATCCCAACCTAAACTATTTAGATCAAATCTATATCTGTTCTCATTAACTAATGATGCTGCAATCATAGTATCAAGAATTCTACCGTTTATTTTAAAACCCATTGCTCTAATCCAACATACATCGTACATTGCATTGTGAAATATTTTATTTGCTGGACATTCACAAACATCTTTAAACCATTTCATAACTAATTTTTTATCTAAGTTACCACCACCTTCATGATCAAAGGGAAAATATCCTGAGTAACCATCTGTAGCTATTGCTATACCTACAACTTTACCTCTACCAACAACAGCACCAGAACCTTTTGTTTTTAAGTCAGGGTCATATGTTTCTAAGTCAATTGCAATTTCGTCAGCGTAACGTAAGTCTGGAAATTCTGTGGGTTTAACCCATTCTGTTTGAGCTTTAAATATCATTTGTAGTCTCTCTCTTTTATCATTTCTAAATAATGTATTGCCTTATCGATGTCTTGTTCTTTCCCTTTCGCTGCATGTCTGCATATGTATTTTATAGCCGATCCTTCTGCAAAAGGCAAACGGTTCTTATTTATAAACTCACTTGGCTGCATAACCATGTCTTTGTAATGAGATCCACCAATTTGTTTTTTGTAAGCTTTCATATTGTAAATTCCTTCCTTTTGTTATTATTTTTTATTAAGAATAAATTTTTCATTGATCTTGTTACAGCTACATACCAAACTCTAAATTCTTCATCTCTTTTAGATCTTGATTTGCTTGCTGCTTTTATTGTGTTGGTTGTTTCATTTAAAAATAAAACAACATTTGTTGCCTCCCCACCTTTTGCACTATGTATTGTTGAAACAGTTATTCTAGGAGTTTTGTGTATTTTTTCTTTGTTAGAAAGTAAAACCCTTAGATAATCTATCTTAGACAATGTTTCATTAGTAAATGCTTTATGCCATTCTAATTTAAGATCTGGTTTACTTCCCTTAATTCTCTCTAGTATTCTTTGTTCAATTATCTCTGGTATTTTTTTTCCTTCTCTCATCTTGTTCCAATACTCAATGTCTTCGTATAAATTTTTACCTATACTATTTTTGCCATCAGAAGTTTTAAAAAACAAACCTTTTTGTTTTAACATTTTAGGAATTTCTTTTAATAGAGTATTTGTTCTAGCTAATATCAACCAACTTCCTTTAGACATATCTATGTCAGATATTTTTATTACCTCAAGTATTTGTCCTTTTTCTTTTTTAGGATAATATTTTTTATCTAATCTGTATTCTTCTATTCTATCTACAATAGACAGAGCAGCTTTTTGTATTGCACTAGGTACTCTTTCTGATTGTGTTAAAGGTATCTCCTTAGCTTTCCAATCTATAAAAGACATGACAGAAGCTCCGGCCCAACCAAAAATAGCTTGATCGTCATCACCTGCAATCCATACATCTGCATCGTTTTCTTTTTCAATTTTTTCTAACATATCCCACTGTATTTTTGATAGATCTTGTGCTTCATCTACAAAAATAACGTCTAATTTACCTTTAACAGTGCCCTTTTTTAAGAATTTATCTAACATGTCTGTAAAATCTATTAGGTTATAAATTTTTTTATAACTATTTATTTCTTTATCTATTGCATCTAACTTATCTCTTTCAACATTACTTAAATGCTCGTTTAAATCAAACTGATGTAGTGTATCTATTCTTTTTACTCTGGCTAAATTTATTAAATTTAAATACTCACTGTTGGAACTAAATATTCCATTCCATGCGTTGCTCTCATATGCTGCATATTTAATTTGTATGCCACATGTTTCACCAATAGCTTTGTAATGTAATTCATTCATCACATTATCTTGGTTTAATCCTAAATTATGAAAAGCTAAAGAGTGTAATGTTTTAAAATACAATGTATCTTTCTTAGTCAAGTCTTCATTCTTTTTTAAAAACCTATCTCTTGCTTCATTGGCTGCGTTTCTTGTAAATGCAAAATAGCCTATACGATTTAAAGGAACACCTTTCTTTAAATATTTATCTACTTCATCTAACAATGTCTTAGTCTTCCCTGTACCTGGAGGACCTATTACTTTATACCTCATTAGTAATTAGAATCCTTTCGCTCTACAGGTTTGTATTCTATTTTATCTACATGTAATTGTTTTAGTTTACACACCTTCTCTACTTTGTTTTCTATCTTCAAAGAATAATTAAACTCAACATTAAATTTTACTTTTAGTTTGTGTCCTATTTTTTCTTTAGATATTTTCCAATCATTACCTAAATGAGAAATAAAAGATTGATACTTAAAGTAATGGTGACCATCTTCTGTAAGACATGAGCCTAGTCTTATCTGTATTCTTTCTCTAGCTTGTGGTCCATTAACACAATAATTATATAACTCGTTACCCAATATATCATCTGTACTTGTTCCTTCAGGTGGTTTAATGTTTTGACAATCTTTTCTCCAATCTGTTAATTTAACTCTATAATCTTTTGGTTTTAAAGGTTCAAAATATATTCCTGTCTGCTCCCATATAAGATCTAAAACCTTTTTTTGATTTGTCATTATATCTACATCAGGTATTACTACTTCTATTTTGTCGTCATTTGGCATAACAACATTAAATCTATATTCTGGTCTCTCATACTTTATTATTTGATAGTCTGTTATGTCTGGAAAAGCATTTATGTTATCTGACTTAACTCCAAAAACTCTAGAGTAACATAAACTTCTCATACACTTATCTTGAATAGGATCTTCATAACAAGTATGACCGGCTGTTTCCTTATCCCATGCTTTAATCTTTTGATCTAACTTGGCTTTGTCCCAAGGTGTTTCTAAATACTTAGTATTGGCAAACATTAATTGGTCTGTCCATTTATCTTTATATTTCTTTTTAGCAAAGACCATGTAGTTATACATAAATCTATCTCTGCCATCATCTAGTTTAGATTTTGAACACAAAGCTAAACAAGGAGGACCATCATTAAATTCTGGATCTGAACCTACTAAAATATTTTTATGTGTTTGATCTACTAGGGAGTCTAAGGTGCTGCTGTCAGTTTTAAGTTCTTCTACGTATTTTATAAATTGTTCTAATGATAATTTTTTGTTGTCTTTGTCTACTGCATACCTATGTGTTTGACCATTATTGTAATAAGGTAAGTTAATAAAATTTCCTGGTTTTATGTTTCCTTTGTCATCTTCCTTTAATTCTTTCTGTTTTGGAAAAATTTCTGTGGTGGGTTTTAAACCCAAAGGAAGCAGAAAAGATTTTAATGCTTCTATTAAATCAGAAGCAGGAATAGGTTCCTTTAAAAATAGATAACAATGAAGTCCTCCACTCTTAGACATAAGAGGAACTAAAGGTAGATTGTACTGTGCAAATAATGCCAGGTATTTTTCTATTTTAAAATTTGCGTAATTTTTAGGGTCTACATCAATGCAACCAAATTGTGCTGTCTTATCTAATCTACATGGTTGTATACCTATAGATATATTACCTTTAATATGATTCTCATAATCTATAGTAGTGATAGGTCTTCCAGACCATTCGTAGTCTGGTTTTAGTTTATTTTTTTCAGCATCTAATTTTGCTGATGACATATCAGCGATACCAAAGTCTCCCGCATAACCAGAAAACAATTTTATAAATTCATTTACCATAATGATCCCTTAAACAAAAACTTTGTCTAAATTATGGGCGGCTTCAGTCTCCCTAGACCGCCCATTTTTCTCTTACGAGAAACTAGTAGTTTGATTTATTTTCCTCAGTGGAAGCAGCTGCAGTTTTTGTCTGAGCGTTCTTTAAAGAGTTGTGAAAATCACGAGCCATTTGATATAGACCTGCATCATCTACTTTTTTTAACATAGACACTTTATATCCATGCCAAGTAAAGCTTCCTGAATTTTCTACAGAATTTAACTTATAAACTCTTGAAAATATAGGTGCCGGTACAGATTTACCAGAAGGTGCTGATTCAAATTCATTTTCCATTAATGAATTCCAATTTCTACTTTCCTTTAACTGAGTAGATTTCATTGTCATCAGAGCTTTTTCTGGTCTATCCCCATTGATTATAACAAAATGATTTGCTGTCTTAATGATTTCATTACCATTGTCCAACATATCTTTGTTTCTATCATTTTGGGTTGTATTGGCCATAATGCTAGGACCCCTATCGTTAGAAATAGGTCTACCTTCTTTTCTCTCAAAAGGTGCCCATTCTGGGTACGTCATTTTATAGAAGACAGGAATTACTTCAATTCCCTTTTCTCCATTGTACAGTTTTTTTGTAACTGTATTATAAAACATGCCGGCTTCTGCGCCTTCTACATACTTAGCATGTTTCTTTTTTGTTTCATCTGAACCACTTTGTAGTAGTTTCAGAAAAGGTAATGCAAGATCACTCTTATCTATGTTTTCCAAACCCATTCCTGAATCTGCAACAAAGTCTAAGGTTGCTACTGCATTTGTTTTTTTTACTGTTACGTCACTTGTTTCTTGACTCATGTTATTTGCTCCTTGTTATTTTTGTTTTGTTTCCCTTAAACAGGTTAAAATGTTCAGAAGGCAGTTCCTGATTACTCTCAGAACGCTCTCTAAACAATGCTTTAAGTGTCATAGGTTCTACTTTCAACCTTTGAGTTGGTTCAAACCCATGACCTTTTGCAAGGTCTGCGTAACCGCTCGCCTTGTTATCTTCGCCACGACCAAAGGAAACTGTGATCTCATTTTTAATAAGATCACCTAAGTCGTTGTCTCGAAGCCAGTTAAAAGCGCCTTCCTTATTTGCTACAGGAATACTTGCGCTATATATCTCTTTAATTTCTATTGCAGAACCATCTGCTAATTTCATAGTTTTCATTTTTAATGCTTCCATTATTTCTGGAATAGCTATCTGTGAAATTTTGTCTGCTTTTTGTTTTTTTAACTTTAGATGTTCCTCATCTTTTAAGATGTCATCTTCTAGTTTTTGTAGTTGTATAACTAGGTCAGATAAACTTTCTACACCAGTTAAATTATTTACGTCTTGAGGTGCATCCTCAATAAACATCTTTTGTAGTTTTTCCTCATTCATTTATTTCTCCTCTTTCATGTATGTTAAATGGAGTTGAGTAATACATTTTTTCTTGTCTGTCCCAAGTTAATGTTTTGTACTTTCCATTGTTTATTTCGCAAGCTATGGCTGTTGCTAAAGCAATAACTTTTGGATCTCCAGATAACAATAAATAATCCTTATCTGAAAAATTTTTTAACAATCTTCTTATTCTATAAATTACTGGTCCTGGACTTCTAATTATTTGTGTGTCCTCACTTAAAAGAACTTTTATTTCACCAAACTTTTGTGCACCAATAATATTGTATTTTGGTCTACCAATTTTAGTACCAGGTACTTCTTGTAATAAATAAACTATAGGATCATCTGATTTTATTATGTCTTCATTTACTTTCATGCTTGACTTTTACTTTATTTTATATATGGTGTCAACCAGAAAGAAGAAATAATATGGATTATAAATTTAAAACTAAACCTTATGCTCATCAAATAGAAGCATTAGAAAAATCATGTAATAAAAAAGCATATGCTTATTTTATGGAGATGGGTACAGGTAAATCAAAAGTATTAATAGACAATATAGCTATGCTTTATGATAAAGGTAAAATTAATGGAGCATTAATTATAGCACCTAAAGGTGTTTATAAAAATTGGCAGGACTCTGAAATACCTACACATTTAGTAGACCACATAGATAAAAAAATGGTTCTATGGCAAGCTATGATTAATAAAACACAAGAAAAAAAATTAAACACTTTGTTTGAAACAGGTGAAGAACTACATATTTTAATAATGAATGTAGAAGCATTTTCAACAAAAAAAGGCCTTGATTTTGCCTTAAAGTTTTTACGTTGCCACGAAACATTGACAGCTATTGATGAATCTACTTCTATTAAAAACCCTTCTGCAAAAAGAACTAAAAATATATTAAGTTTATCTAGCCATTCTAAGTACAGAAGAATTTTGACAGGATCACCTGTTACTAAATCTCCTCTTGATCTGTTTACACAGTGTTATTTCTTAGATCCTTTTTTATTAGACTTTAGTTCTTATTATGCTTTTCGTAATAGATATGCAGAAATGAAGACAGCGCATTTTGGTGGTCGTTCAGTACAGATAATAAAAGGTTACAAAAATTTACCTGAATTATCTAATAAGATAACAGAATTTTCTTATCGTGTATTAAAAGACGATTGTTTAGATCTACCCCCTAAAACTTTTATGAAAAGAATTATTCAGCTTACACCAGAACAAGACAAAGTTTACAAACAAATGAAAAAATTAGCTCTTGCTGAGTTAAATGGTAAATTAACAACTACAGTAAATGTTATTGTGCAACTTATGAGAATGCAACAGATTACATGTGGTCATTTTGTTTCTGATGACGGCAAAGTACAAGAAATTAAAAACAATCGTACAAGTGAGTTGATGAATGTATTAGAAGAAATTGAAGGTAAAGCTGTTATCTGGGCTCACTATCGTCATGATATAGCTACAATTGTAAAAGCAATTGAAGAAGAATACCCTGGTTCTGTAATGACTTACTTTGGTGACACAACTACAGAAGATAGACAAAAAGCAATTAAAGAAATACAAAACCCTGAAAGTAAAATTAGATTTTTAGTAGGTACACCACAGACAGGTGGGTATGGAATTACACTTACTGGTGCATCTACAATGATTTACTACTCTAATGGTTATGACTTAGAAAAAAGACTTCAATCCGAAGCTAGAATAGATCGAATAGGTCAGAAAAACTCAATGACTTACGTAGATATTATTGCTGAAAACACAGTTGATGAAAAAATTGTTAAAGCTTTACGTAAAAAAGTAGATATTGCTTCACAAGTAATGAATGAAGAGTTAAAAGACTGGATTTAATCCAATAAAATGTAGGACTAACGTATGGCGGCTACAGTTTTTCAAGTAACACTATTATAACTCCACCCATACCTGTAATAATTGCACCCATTGACACCAGTAATATTCTTTCTACTCTAGTAATTTGATTCTCTAATTGATACATCTTATCACGAGTTTGCTTCTGCATAATTCTGCATAGCTTCTCATGTGATTCTATTTTTTGTAAAGCATTATTCAACACTACACTACTCCTCTGTTTTTAAGTCTCATTGTTTTTTCTTCGTTAGTTAAATAAGCATTGTCACTTGCACTTAATCCTGTCGGTGAAACGTTTGTGTTAGATACAAATTGTTTTGCCTCTACACCTGGTGTTTCTGGTAAAGGTGTTTGAGAAGGTGCTTGACTAAATGGACTTCCTGGCACAACTAAGTTTTTAATTTTTGGTACAACTTTATCTAAGAAACTAGGTTCACTTTTAATGTTACCTCTTTCATCATACACAATATTCCCTCTTGCATCTCTTATAGCTCTAGCTTCAGCCGGCTCATAGCCATTAGGAAAAAATTCTTTATCTTCATAAGATTCTTTTACTTCGTCTAATTCATCTTTTGGAAAAACAAAATCTTCGTTTAAAGAATAAATAAAATTTTTACTATTTTTATTTTTTTGTTCTGTAACTCCTTCTAAAACTTTAACTTTACTTTCAAACCTAGGTTTTGAATAATTTATCGGAGTAAAAATACCATCCACTAAATTATTAACTATTTTTTTATTAATTTTAGCTTTTTTTAAAATGTCAGCTATCGTATCAATATCAAGATCCAACATTTCAAAATCTTTTATTTCCATATACAAATCTCTTTGTATTCTAAAAGCTTCATCTTGCATTTTTTCAAACTCATTTACCATTATAGAAGGTGGTCTGTTAACATAGTCTTTAGATTTATAAAATTTTTCTGTTTCGTCTGTTGCCCTTAAAAGTCTATTAGTGTTAGAAGCCATAAATTTTAAATCGTTTTTAACATCTATTCTAATAATTCTAGTTCCTGTAAACAAAGCCGTAAGTTCATCTCCAAGTTTTGCTAGCTTACCTTTTCCAGTAACATTACCTTGTAACGCATCTTTTATTTTTCTACCTGTTGATATTAAACCAGGCTCTGCTCCTTTAATAATATGAACAAGGGACTTATTAAATTTATCTTCTAACGAATCGGCAGGAGAATAAATATAGTTTCCTTCTGCTGTTCTACCACCACGTCCTGCAGATAAAAAATTACCACTATTAACATCCTGTATTCTTTCATAGTAAATAGCTGGTGAAAGAAACGGTTGTAACAGTTCCATCACAGGTCCTCTTTCAGAAAAAAATTGATTCATTACGTAATCATCAATATCTTCTGGCGCTATATTTTGTTTGTCAGCCATTGTTATAAATGCTTCAAGTGGTCTTTGTAAAACATCATAAGGACTAAAGTATGACATATTAATAGCTGCTGATTCTCCATCTTTCCATGGTTCAATACCCATTAGATTAGAGTTTTGATCCCAAGGTGCAGCTCCTGAACGACCGTATGCATCCCATTGCTCCTCTTTAGCACCTGTTAAATAGTTAGCTACTGTAGTTGCTCCTTTTCCTAAACCTTGTATTGCAATGTAACCACCTATCAATTGTTTGTAAGCCATTTCTCTTATTCTAGGGTTGGGTGAAGACATAATACTTTTTAAAGACATAGCTACAGAAGTTGCACCTGTTCTTAATATTTCAGCTGGAAAAGAAACGAAGTTACCTATGACAGGTATGTTTCTTATGCCTTGTATTACTGGTGGAACTTTACTGTAAGTTGGATAAGAATTTCTTAACATAAAAGCAGCCGCTTCATCTAAAACTTCATCAAAACTTTTTAATTGTCCAGTCATTAGATTTTTTTTATCAAAAGAATATCTTTGTAATTTAAAAAAGTCTTCTACTTCTTTTATATTTTTAAACGCTGCAGACAGATCTGATTTAAAAAATTCAAAACCATATCCTTTCCACATGTTATCTCCGCCTGCATATACTCTTGCAACTTTTTCTGTAAGTTTAGAATTTGCAAAGTATTCAAACAACTCTTGTTCTGTTTTTATTTTTCCATCTTTTAAATTTCTAAAAACTGCTTTTAATTCTTGAGCAACAATGTTTTCATCATAGACACCAAGGCCAACAAGTTTTTCTACGTATCTTGCAAAAGATACTTCATCAATAGGATCTCCCTTGCCTGCTTTAAATATATCTTTTATAACCATTTTAGTTGAGTCAATAATATTAGCTCCTTTACCAACGTGTCCATTCCATAAAGAAAAAATAGAAGCAGAAGTAACATTTCTTACCTGTGTTTGTGGTGAGTACAATGTTTTCATTCCTTGAACAGCAGATTTTGCTTGAAGCAGTTGTCTTATAACAGGTATTTTAGTTAGCACATCTAAAGGTGTGCCCGTGTCTGTTAAAATTTTTCTCAACTCAGGAGAAGTATAAAGTTTTTCTAACTCACTAGACATTGAACCTAAATTTTTTATCTCATTTATTCGAACCGGATTAACAAATTTTGTTTTTGCAGCATCTACAGAATCAAACAACCAACCATTTTTTTTACCAATCTCAGCTATTCTATCAAAACCTTTTTTATTTGCAGTTGTAGTTACAGCATCAGTAACCGTAAATAATACCTGTGATCTTAAATCTTTTTCTTCTCCTAACAATTTTTTAATGGCATCAGGTAATTCTTCTCCTGTTTTTAAAAATTTAAATTTATCCATTCGTAATTCTTTAGAACCAATGTCTTGTAGTATTTTAATAGGATGAATGTTTGCAGTTTTTCCTCGACCTAAAATGTTATTAACTAAATCATCTGTATATTTTTCCATGTAATCAGCACCACCATATGTTTCTTTAGCTACTTCTCTTAAGTCTCTGTTTTTTGAAACCACATTTTTAAGTACCCAACTTTTAGCATTTTGTCTGACTAATACATCAGGAGTGTAGTTAGGGTTAGTAAATGTTGCAAAAGATTTTATAATATAATTATCTACTCTACCTGAAAGAGAATCTTTTAATTCTTTAATGGCTTCGTTTTTAGATCCTTTAGGTAAATTTTTTCCAAACTCTATTAAAGTTTTATTAATATCTTTTTTTAATTCTAATGCCAGAGGTCTAAATTCTTTTTCTAATCCAGTAAGTTGTTTGCTTCCTCTTAAATAATCAACCACATCATCTAAGTATTGTTTTTCTAAAACTTTAGATGTGTTGTTTGTATT
>Ga0209279_10000764_pt1 | contig 19292 bp, 13 predicted proteins | sample CoawatmetaG00DNA_3_FD_187508 | JGI IMG/M metagenome (GOLD analysis project Ga0209279, IMG submission 187508) | Marine microbial communities from the West Antarctic Peninsula - Coastal water metaG006-DNA (SPAdes) (version 2) | ecosystem: Environmental > Aquatic > Marine > Coastal ... | reverse complement strand
AGTCCGAGCATTGTATATAATTCTACACCCTGAATCCACTGTTTTTCTCCACCAATTACACGCTTAAACATCCCCAATTGACTTAAGAAAATCACAATAGCTAGGCCGTTTACAAAACCCATCATCACAGGGTGGGGGATAAGCCTGACAAATTTACCGAGCTTAAATAAACCAGCAAGAATTTGTATTCCACCTACAAAAAGTAGAGTGATAAAGAGCCAGTATAAGCCAAGGTTATCCGTAGGTACAGAAAGCTCAGAGCCTACCATGTTACCCTGTTGAATGAGGTGAACCATAACAACGGCCATAGCACCCGTGGCGCCAGAGATCATTCCAGGACGGCCCCCAAATAAACTGGTAATCAACCCCATCATAAATGCCCCATATAGTCCAACGAGTGGATCAATACCTGCGACAAAGGCAAATGCAACGGCTTCAGGAACTAGTGCTAAAGCAACAGTAATTCCTGATAGAATATCATTTTTAGGGTTTCCTACAAAAGAGTTAAATAGTCTTTTCATCAGTATGTTAGCAAATTTTAATCAAGCGGCAAAACTAAGGTTTAAAAAAAGAAAGGGCGGCCTTGAGGCCGCCCTTTTGTGGTACTTAAGTTAAATTCTAATTACTTCTGATTACGCTGGCGTAAATCATCATTAAGCAGTTTGAGTTCCTTTAAATTCTTTTCATCTCGTTTGGAAAGATCTAATCTTAATGAAGCACTGTAGTGGTCATCAGCTTTATCAAAAAACCCCGTAATGGTGCAAGCGAGAATCAGATTGTTGTATAGATCTGGAGCAACTTTTTTGTTAATGCGTGCCTTTTTATCATTGTAATCAGCCTCATCTAAAGCTTCTTCCCATAATTGAATAGCAGCTGAGAGTTTTTCCAAACTCTTTTCTGGACGAGATGAAAGCATATCATAACCTTCTTTGGCATCGTACATCGCATTTTCTAAATCGTCATATGCGCCTTTTTTGTTTTTTACGTAGATGACTTCTATGTCCCTGGATTGTATGGTAGATCCTAGTTTGTCATTAAGCATCCATTGAATCCTACTCATGTTGTCTTCAACTGTTTTAGAATAAAGCTTAACAACGTGCGATATAGCAGTCGTTGAAGGGTGACTTCGTTTCTCCTGAGTACTAGCATAGGTCTTGTAATCAGCGACCACATTAGGTACCTCATCAAATATGATGGTTCCGTCTGGATGAACAGCTCTCAAAGACATACTATGACGGTATTTAAACGTCCAGTGCGACCTGACTTTGGTTTCTTCAACCTTAGTTTTAATATTAACCTCCTTGTATTCTTTTTTTACAACTACTGGCTCGTCATTTTCGAATCCAAATAAGTGCACTTCAATCTGAACACCAGCTTGATCTTGCTCTAATCCGTCAACACGTAAATACGTACTAGAAAGTTGTTCTTCGTTGAATAATTTCTGATGGGTAACTTTTCTTTTGATAGGTTTAGCAGGTGGATAATATGGACGAGGTGGCTGCGGTTTGCCATTGTCTAACACCTTTTTTTCAATGATTTTACCTACGGAGCTTTTGTTATTCCATGCTTCGATGTCGTGCTCGTAATTGTCCAATAACTCGTCATGTGCCGCTTTTGAAGCTGCTTCAACATCGGGGTATTGTGCAAGTTTCAACTGGTATTCTTCCTCCGCTGCGGCTAGGTCTGCATCAATTTCCAGTTTGTAATCTAGAATAGCAGTGCTATGGTATCCCATTCCTTCTTCAAGATGAATAGAAGGTGGTTGTATATATTTAATATTAAGTTTCTCTTTTTGCATATTTTGACCAAAGGCGAATGTGCAAAGACTGAGTAGGGTTAGTGCAGTAATATGTTTCATAAACTTTTTTTTGTGTATTTTAAATCTAAGCATTAATGAGCATCTAGTTTGAAAATCGTCTTTTAAGTAGGTCGAAACGAATAACTAGGCTCACAACGAGTTATTTAGCAGCCATCTTAGTTCTCTGCTCAGTAATCTTCTTGTCGGCTATATATTCGTCAAACTCAACCATCTTATCCATAACTCCTTTTGGGAATACTTCAATGATGCGATTTGCGACAGTTTGATTTATGGTGTGGTCATGTGAACTGAATATCATAGTCCCCTTGAAATCCCGCATTCCGTTATTCAACGCCTGAATACTTTCAAGATCTAGGTGGTTTGTAGGTTCGTCCATAAATAGCAAATTCGCTTGTTGGAGCATCATGCGACTGAGCATACATCTAACTTTCTCCCCACCTGATAGAACGGTAGAGCTCTTAAAGACCTCTTCTCCTGAGAAGAGCATTTTACCCAAGAATCCACGGACGAAGACCTCGTCTTTATTATCTGGTGAGTATTCTCGTAACCAGTCCATGAGGTTATCATCAGATTGGAAGAAGTCGGCATTTTCATTAGGTAAATAGGCGGAAGAAATGGTTTGTCCAAACGAAAAACTACCTGAACTGGCTTGTTGATTTCCAGAGAGAATTTCTAGGAGTACCGTTATGGCCCTATGATCATCAGAAATCAATGAAACCTTATCACCTCTGTTCAGTTTAAAAGTCACATTTTGGAACAAAACGTTGCCTGCATCATCATTGGCAGAAAGGTTGTCGACTTCTAAAATCTGGTCACCAGCATCGCGATTTTGATCGAATATAATTGCAGGATAACTCCGTGATGAAGCTTGAATATCATCAACATTTATTTTCTCCAGCATTTTTTTGCGCGAGGTAGCTTGTTTACTTTTTGAGGCATTTGCAGCAAACCTAGAAATGAAGTCTTGTAACTCTTTACGTTTGTCCTCTGCTTTTTTGTTTGCGGATTGTCTTTGGCGCAGCGCAAGTTGTGAACTTTCATACCAGAAAGTATAGTTACCTGTATATTGCTTTATTCTTTTAAAATCAATATCAGCGATGTTTGTACAAACGGTATCCAAGAAGTGACGATCATGGCTTACAACAATAACAGTATTTCTAAAGTCTATCAAAAAGTCCTCCAACCATGAAATGGTCTTAAGATCTAAATCATTTGTAGGCTCATCCAGAATAAGAATATCTGGATTTCCAAACAAGGCTTGTGCGAGCAGTACGCGAACCTTTGTAGCACCTTCCATGTCTTTCATTAGGGTATAGTGGTCCTCCGTGGTAATGCCCAGGCCACTTAGCAAGTTGGCCGCATCACTCTCTGAGTTCCAGCCGTCCATTTCTTCAAACTGTACTTCCAAGTTCGCAGCGATCAAACCGTCCTCTTCATTGAAGTCTTCCTTCATGTAGATTGCTTCTTTCTTCTGCATGAGCTCCCACAAGGGTTTGTTACCTTGAATGACCGTATTGAGCACCGTTTCCTCGTCAAAAGTAAAATGATCTTGAGAAAGCACAGACATGCGTTTTCCGGACTCTAAAGAGACGTTCCCTGAGTTAGGGGCCATTTCGTCGCTTAAAATTTTTAGAAACGTAGATTTTCCAGCACCATTAGCACCAATTAATCCATAACATCTTTCACCGTGAAATTTGATGTTAACATCCTCAAAAAGAACCCGTTTACCAAACTGGAGAGTCACATTGTTTACGTTCAGCATGCTGCAAATAATTTGGCGCGAAGGTACAAAGTCTTCATGTTATCTGATAATTACCTTAACAATTTGTTATGATATACATGGTACGCTTAGTTCTAACTTTAAATTATGAAAAAACACTTTGCTTTTGTCTTCTCTGTAATACTGCTGGCATCTTGTCACAGCGTTAAATACGCGGATCCACAGCCTGTGTTTTGGCCGAGCGTTCCATCTTTCCCTAAACAACTTCAAGGTGGTTATCCGTTAATGGGAATGCAAGATGGGCTGGTAGTTGGTAAGCAAACCATTACGATCAAAGAGGACCGTACTTACACCTTAGGGGAGGACCTGATCTTAAAAAGGTATCAGGGCTACTGGATCGTGTCCATAAAGCAAGAAGAGAACAAAGGTTGGGAAGTCTATGCAGCAGATAAGAACAAAGGCATTAAAAAAACCACACTTCGCAAGGATGAGATGTTTAAGCTCAACGAATTATTAGGAAGAGAAGTGGTATTATACGACGCGTATAACGAGGAATTACCGCTTGAGATCAAAAGGCGGGAGTTTAAAAAAATATTGAAAGCCCATTTCGAAGGAGTCGAAATAAAATAATAGGTAATGCGGTTAATGTTTGATGACCATTAAGTGCTCATGTTGTACAGAGAAGATATAGGTTCCTGCAGGTAACTTGGATAAATCGACCTGTTCTTGAGCAAGCTTTCGCCAAACCTCTCCTCCGCCGCTTTCCGTAATTCGTAATACTTTTCCGATCCAGTTTAAAGGCAGATTAACGATGCCTGATGTAGGATTTGGATAGAGGGGGAGCAGATCTTCCTCTTCGATACCTATTCCTTGAACGGTAAAACACCGTGACCATGAGCTACATCCGTTCTGGGTGATGATTACTGCGTAATGTCCATTAATGGAAGGAACAAAAGAGCTACTATTTTCTCCTGTTAGCGCACTTGAATCCGCGCAATTCACCCACTGGAACGTAGCGTTAGTGGCATTAGCGAATAACGTTGGAGGTGAACTCGTTGTATACCCAGTAGTTGTATCCACGCTCGTAATGGTAAGGTCATAGGTAATGATAGAATCACAACCTGACGTATCCACGAAAGTCCAATCGTAACTTCCTGTACTGTCCCAATATGTAATTCCATCAGGAGCGTATAGACCTGAACAAACAGTACTTGTTAAGGTGTCCCTGTAGGCACTACTCATATTTTGAGCAAGTGTCCAGTTAGAACTTGATCCAGCAAGCCCAAAGTTATTTAGTGTCCCAGTGTTCGTTCCTTGGAGATCAGGCAGTGAGGTTACTGTAGAGTTGTTACTTCCCGGTGTCCCTTCATTAAAGCTATAATAAGCTACCAGTCCAGATGGAGCGCCGCAAAGTTCTAGAGCATAGTTATCATAGATTTCATTGTCTGTGCGTGCGACATTCCAAACACGCAGCTCATCTATTTCCCCATCAAAATGACGTGCTGCATCAATCCGTTGCCCTATGCGAAGCGCACCATTTGCGGTATTCACAGTCGTGGTTATATTTCCACTAATTACAGCTATACCATCGATGTATAATGTATGTTTTTTGTTAGATAACGGGTTGTAAACGGCAGCTACATGGTGCCATAGAGAATCATTAATTGCTGTATTCGCAGATAGGCCACTTCCGCCTACCTCAATACGAATAGAATTACCCCACAATAGATTGAGCGTATATCTTCCTCCTGTGGTGAAGGACCCCATATCTGCAATTACTTGTTGTGTACCTCCAGACGTTGCCCCTGGAACACAGTTTGCAGTAGTGCGTACCCAAGCTTCTACAGTACGTGCGCTGGTCCCGGTAATGTTACCTGCTGAGGTAGAGACATAGTCATTAGTGCCGTCAAAATGCAGCGCATTTTGGGCACTTGAGATCAATGAAAAAAGTAAAAAGCCAAGTAGGTAAAGATTTTTCATAACAGAAAGGTACTACGACTTTTGATGATAGATAAGATTGTTTTTTGATTTAAACAGCATGGCATACAAGGTTTATGGACTGCTTTCTCAGGCTACCACATTACTTTCGTCCAACTGCTTCCGTATTTATCCCAGAAATAATGCACGGTATAAGTACCGCTAGGCAAGTCTATTAATTCAGGTACGTTGTCTGGTGTGGCTATCCATATTCGTTGACCTAGAGTATTAAATAGTTCGGCTTTTAGGAGTTGCATTGGCCAATCAGATTTTAACATTCGTGGGTGAACATGAAGTGAGTCTATTTGCTCGCTTATTCTAAAAGGAAGACCTGTTGTTGTCCCTTGCAGGTATGTCGTATCTACCTTTGCGCATCTAAATGCGTATTGAGTGATAGTATAAGTTCCGCTCGTATAGAAGGTATGAGTAGTGTTGGGATTTGTAGAGGTATACCCATCATTAAAATCATAGAATATAGAATCTGCAAAAGCACTCGTATCTGTAATACTTACGGTTACGGAATCTGCTAAGAGCTGCGCGGTGAATCCGGCGTTTACATCAAAGTCTCCAACGTTCCAAAGGCTTAAAGAATCATAAACCATGTTTTTAGTCGCTTGTCTAATGGCTAGCGCTTTCCCGGCACTCAGATTACTATCAAAGAGTATGTTCAAAGGATTCTCCCTTGTGATCAGTGTGAAGAAGGTACATGCTGCGGCATAGGTTCCAGCGAGCGATGGATGGGAGTTGTCGGAAGTATAAAGCTCTATGGTCGTGTCCGTGTTTCTAAGGTACCGCCATACAGTGCCAACTGGGCTAAGGTAGGCATCGTTAGAATCTGACATCATACGGTAACGAAGGTGGAGTAGGGAGTCCATTCCCTCATAGGTGCATAGGGGCGGAAAGTTGATACAGTTTGACTGATCGCCGTACTTGCGTCCCCAAGTCCTGAAAAAGACGGGTTGTGCACAAGGAACAATACTCCGACAGCTGTCCACTAGTTCATTTGCATAGGGTAGCGTTTGAAGGTTGAATTGTCCCGTGGGGAATGCAGGCTCTTGACTTTGTGCTTGAAAGACCACATAGTCCCAGTTTTTATTGCCCATTGCCGCATAGGTAGCTGCACTTGTGGAGTGCTGGTAAAGGGTTCCTCCACCCACTGTTTGCGCCGCGGCGTCTAAGGCTATTCCCGCTGAGTTTGCTACGTCTTCAACCATGCCTTGGAGGTTGTTTGCTGAGGTATAGCTGTTCCCTATGAAGAGCACTTTAGTTTGTGCTGTTGAGGTAACGGTAAGCAATAAAGCCAGGAGAATCGGACGCATGTACAGGTGTTTAGACGGGAACAAGTTAGGAATAACAAATCTAGCTTGGATTCTAATTGGGATTAACTGAAATTTGACATTCATAAGAACTAAAAATGAAGGTAGTCGAAGTGGTAGCAGGGGTTATAACGGACTGTCACGGACATGTTTTCTGCGTTCAACGTGGAGAAAACCCCAAGACCTATATTTCAAAGAAATGGGAATTTCCGGGAGGTAAATTGGAAGCTGATGAATCACATGAACAAGCACTTATTAGGGAGCTTAAAGAAGAATTAAGTATTGAGGTAGGAAGCCTAGAATTTTTCCTCACGGTCGACCATAGGTACCCTGATTTCAGATTAATCATGCACGCCTATAAATGTAAAATAGTTCTTGGATCTCCCGTGCTCACAGAGCATTTGGAGTCAAAGTGGTTGAATGTAGCAGATCTGGATGAGTTAGACTGGTCAGCAGCAGATATACCCATTGTGAAAAAACTTTAACTCCATATCAAACCTCCTAGCAGACTTTGATTTACCAGGAGAGTGTAAGGCTGGGACAGGTAACGCCAAAAACTTGATTGACACTCCAGTTTGTGGTATAGTTATGCGTTTTTCGAATCTTGCCTTGAAGCACTTCTCTCCTCTTATTGTGGTAGTTCTGATAGACTACTTTACCAATAAATTCCCCTATAACAGCTCCTGCAACTAATTCACTTACCCAATGGTTGTGACCACGTATATCATATAATAACGCTGTACCAGCTAATGCATAAGGAACCCAACTGTTATTAAACACTTTGCTGTTCACGGAGGCAAAGGCAAAAAACATGGTAGCATGGTAAGAAGGGAATCCTGTGCCGTATGCATCAGAATGTAAGTAAGGAATATGAAAATTAAAGAAGTCCAAAGGACTGTTCACGAAGGGGTATTGACTGTCGCGGTCTGTTTGAGTGTAATCTCCTAAAGGTCTAGCGGGACGGTGTCTGGCAACTAAAGTTTTTAGCACAATATGACTGACCACATAGGATTCCACAACAGCCTTTACCGTTAATATGCCGGCTTCTTGCATTTTCTCATGTCCAGTGATTAATCCAGCAGCGTACATTGCGGTAACACCAGAATACATCCAGCCATCCACACCACCTCCCCAACGCCTTAAGATAGGCGTGTTAGGGAATAAACTGGGAAAGGACAGAACATCTCGAACATAGACATCCAATGGTTCTATATGTTTTTGAAAGAACCTGGTAGTTGAGTAGTCCGTTGTAATTAGAGCAAACAGCTTTACACCGTTTAAAATCCTATTAGGGTTTTTATAAGGCCTCATTATGATGGCTTTTGCATCATCATCAATAGTTTGGAAAGTGGTCTTTATAATGTCTAACCTACTCAGTTTCCCATCCTCACATCTTCCCTCAAATTTGATTTGAGCGGTGACGTTTAAGGTCAAACAAAAAAATAATGCCGCGAGACACAGACGTCTTAACGAAATATATTCCAAAGTGGGTTACAATTTTATGATCAGGGTTCTTAGTAAATCCTCTTGATTTTCAATGTGTAGTAAATAGCTGCCCGCACTTAAATTGCTAACGTCAATATCAAGGGAACCAGTTTTTCTAAAATAATTCTTTTGTACCATTCTTCCTGCGTGATCATACAATAAGAATTGTCCTTCTTGCGGCGAACGGAAGTCTATGGTTAGTTTTCCTGATGTATTAGGATTAGGGTAGATGCTACTGCCATCTAATAAAGACTCGTTTAGTCCAACTTCATTTAAACTCTTAACAACTGTAATAGTATCGCCACATTCATTGTAGGCTTTTAACGTAATGCTATAGTTGAGATTCACTGTTGGGTACAAATGGGATATACTGGCTGCCTGAGTGACGGTTTGTGTTCCATCGCCCCATTCCCAAATCAGTCCAGATGTCCCTGTTGTTGTAGCGAAAAATGATACGAGCATGCCACTTGCTCCAGAGGATATGATATTAAAACTGAAATTCGCGTTTAGAGCTGGGCAAGTAGAAACGGTATCTATAAAAGTGTATTGAGAACCACAAGTATCTGTACACGTTAATGTTACAGCAAATGTCCCAATGCTCGAATAGCTGTGTGCTACATTAATACCATTTCCGTTGTTGCCATCACCAAAGTCCCAGGAATAAGCAGCAAGTCCACTGGGCTGTGCAAGGAAATTAAAGGAAGATGTCCCTGTAATGGTACTTGAAAAAATTGGCGTGATTAAAGGGCAAACAGAGATGGTTTGGCTTGAAGTATTACTCGTACCACAAGCATCGGTAACAACTAAAGTGACCGTGTAATTGCCGGGTATTGCGTAGGTATGCGAAGGACTTACAATAGTAGCTGTACTCCCGTCACCAAAACTCCAGCTATAGGATAGAGCAGCTCCTATTGAAGCTCCAGCGCCGAAATTTTTAACAAGTCCTAGACCTGAGACATTGAATACACTTGTTACTGTGCTACAGACCGTAAGAGTCGTAGTTGTGGTATCCGCATTACCACAGTAATTATAAGCGATCTGTTGTGCTTGATAAACCCCCGGTGTACTATAGGTGTAGGTCGCACTATCTCCAATACTTGAATTTCCGTCACCCCAGACCCACAGTATAGAATCATTCGTTAACGCCGTATTGATAGCGGTTACAGTTGTTCCACTTAAGGAAATGTTTCCCTGTGCAGTAACGGCTGGACAAGGAGTCGTAGTGAAGTTAATGGTTGTGTTGGAGCTAACTAAGTTAGCCGTACAACTATCTTTTACAAACACCGTATAGGTCGTATTTGGGAGAAGGCCAGTGAGATTGTAGGGTGAAGAAACGGGATCAACAATTTGACCATTTCCTATGGTAAAACCTGCGGGTCCATATTCTAATATACTTTGTGTTGATGTCCCCTGCCAAGTAAGTGTAGCGGAGTTTGTAGATACATTAGTTGCACTTAACATTGTTGGAGCCGGACAAGTGCTGGTTCCATCAAAGGATATATCATCAATACAGATTGCTGTAGCAAAACTAAAGAAAGAACTACTCACTATACCCTTGAATGCCTGAAAACTAACAATTACCGTATCTCCTTGAAAGGCATTTATAGCACATGTTTTCTTTAACCAAGCTGCCTGACTATTTGCTTGCTGCTGACCATTAAAATTAGCGATTAGTGTATCGCTACCTCCAAGTTTTCTTATGTAAACATTCAACCCTCCTATGCCTGGTCCTTTCATATGATACCAAAATGAAAATTCCGGGATTTGAACTTGACCAAGATAAACTGCGGGTAACTCAATTTTTGCGGTATCGATTCCTGTAGAAGTGATCCTCGAGAAAAAGTATCCACTCGATCCTCCAGTATGATCATTTAAAGGACCCGTTTGAAAGTAGTGGTCGAATCCTGAGCGTGCTCCAGTCCAAAAATAGGGATCATTACTATCTTCAAATCGACTAAAACAATTACCTATTTCACCAGAAGGGTTAACGTTAGACGGCCCCTGCCATTGATTATTGCTGAAATTATTCGAATAGGGAGCAGTGTAGATGGTACAACTGGTGTAAAAATTCGGTCCTCTAACCCAAACACTCTTTTCCGTAGAACTACAGCTGTCACGTATTTCCCATCTGTACTCCGTATTAGGGTCGAGCCCTGCAAGAAATGCTTGAGTCGTGCTAGCACTGATTACATTCCAAGCTGTTGTATTTACCTTTTTGTAGCGTACCTGGTGGTTTGTAGCCCCTCCAGTGGACCATTTAATCGTAGCGCTGGTGGTGGTTACAGATAATGTTTTGAGATATCTTGGTTGTGGACAAGCTGGTGCTTCTGTAATGGATAGATCATCTACTGAAAAAGGTTGGCCAGAATAGAGTCCAACGGCCTTATATCCAATGGTAACTCTAATGGTGTCTGACGAAGCATTGCTCAACGGAACAATAACTTCCTTCCAAAGTCCTGTTTGATTGGCTTGTAATGCACCCGTAGTGTCAAAAACACGAGTTGACTGTCCATTCAATTTTTCAATTGTCGCTGTTAATCTTCCGAAGGGCTGGGTGATACCGTTTGTAGTAAAAGCATGAAGCCAGAACCTCAGCTCAGGGTTTGTAAGCGAATCTAAAGCAACCCAAGGACTGGTAAAAGAGAGATTTGCAGGGGCGATAGCAGGGGCGGCAAATCCGAATCTGTAATTGGTAGCTAAAAACTTACCTCCTCCAGTTGGTGTATGGTCAGTACTTGGTCCTTCGTTTTGGTTCTTTGGCGATTGGGCGACTTTCCAATAAAATCCAGTGCTTTCAGAATCTATAAAACAGTCTCCAAAGGTCCCTTGACTATACCAGCTCAACGGAGCTACCCAGTCACTTCCCTCAAAATCTTCTACCCAAGGTGCAAGAAAGGCGCCACATGAGGTTGTAACAGTAAGATTCGTTGACCAACCTGATGTATCATTTGTTCCGCATATAGCGCGTACTCTAAGTGTGTAAGTTGAGTTCGAAGCTAATCCCGAGAGATTATATGAATTGTTAGAAACTATCGTAGTATTCCCTGAGACGGCGGTAGTCCCCTGTGCCCATTGAACCTGGTAGTTGGATGCACCTGTTGTATCCCAAGTAACTTGGGCAGTACTGATACCTAATGATACCAGCTGCAGATTTAACGGGCTGCTGCAGGAAGAGGTGTCTTCTGTTACGGAGAGATCATCCAGACCTACTCTTGAATAGCTTCCAAAGCCACTACTTGTGGTGTTGCGAAATGCCGTAAATTTAAAAGCGACAGTATCGTTTATATAATTTGAAATAGAATATACCGCTTGTTGCCAAGGGCTGTTTGGAGAGACAAAAGTCCCTGCAAGAGGGAGCAAAGAATCTAAAACGGTCCAACTTCCCGCCGTATCGGTGGTTATCGCAATTTCTAATCTCTCAATATCCGAACCAAACATGTGGTACCAAAATGAGACTTGCGGCGCTGAATCATTAGCTAAATCAACGTATGGGGTGATTAGCGATGATGAAGATGAAGCAGTTCCAAATGAATACGGGTCACAAACTAAGTAGCCTTGACCACCATTCGTGTGATCTCCTGAAGGTCCCGTAAAAGAGGCGAAACCTGATGGTGAAGGAGCTTTAATCCAATTATAATTCGTGTAGCTATCGCGGTTCCAACAGCTATTTAAGGATCCAATGTTGAACTGATTAGTCGGAGCAATCCATCCGCTCCCCACTCCTGAGAACTCTTCAAAATAAGGCGAGGAGTAAAGACAAGTTGATTGATTTGAACTAGAGCAAGTCACTGTATATTGGGGTACTGACGTAGACAGCAGATTGCCAGCGGGTGAAGAGTAAAGTATACCTCCGGTAGTTGTGTTGGCTATGTTGAATGTACACTCATCCTGATAATTCCCACCTCCTTGCCACTCAAATGACAGACTGTCGCCAGCGGCTGCAGTGATAGAAAAAGTAGCTACGGAACCGCTGCTAAATGAATAAGTGGAAGTGGTGCTCCCCACCATAACATCAATGGAATTACCATTCCAGCCATCGCCATAAGAGTCGAGCAATGTTAGGGTGTAAGAACATTGAGCTGTTGCCTGGATGCTGAGTAATAGGGATAAACCCAATATTACTTGGGAAAACGGAAATGATTTCTTCAACTGCAAAAAAAAACTAAAATGTTAAACAATGCCTAAACGCCGCTAAATTTAAGGATAAAAGAAGACTACATAAGTGAAATGCGTGTTGTATTGAGTAATCAAAACGTTATAATGATTGTAAGTAGATAATTATCTATTTACAGCTGAGATCTCATAAAACAAATTCTGTTGTCGATATCAAAACCAAAACGCATAAAAAAGGCTTCCAATCTCTTGGAGGCCATATAGAAACTAGGTTTTCCTGTAGTGGGCCCTACGGCCCTAAGTTCGAACTTTTTTAACAAGTTCTTCTTTTTCCCATTTCTTAACAACCACATACAATAGAACCACTGAAACACCTAAAATTAGTAGTTTTTCAGTCCCGTCAATACCATTTTTGATAAAACCATTGAACATCATAATTTGGATAATCAAATGAAAACAAGCACTAGCAATAATAGACTTTGTCGATTCTGCTACTTGTCCGATTCCCCAACTTCCAAAAATCATCATTGCCAAAAAGAAAAGATTGTCTCCAACAGTTGCATTCGTCAAAAAAGTAAGATGCCACAAGTACCATATAAATCCAATTGCTAAATATTTTCGCCAAGGTTTAAAGGATTTTAATTCTTCTTGTAAATATCCTCTCCATCCATATTCCTCCATTATGCAATAGAGTAAAGTGCCCGTTATAGCAATAAACCCATAAAGATGTGCGTCTATTTTAAAATCATTTTTCACCCCAACTATTGTTACGATAATTATGGGAATTACTGCCATTATAAGACTTTTTGATTTTGAGGTTCCGAAAAGTGAGATCTCTGTTTTTCTTTGTTTTTCCAAAAATGGAATAATTATTAATGCTCCAATAATTACTCCACTACCTTCAAGAAGAAAAGTAGTTAATATAAAAATCCAAGTTGGTAATTTCTCTAATTCCGATTTGAATTCGAAAACATCAAACCTGAAAATATTAGATATTGCAGTCGCAATGATAAAAAATATTAATATTCTTTTACATCTTTTTTCCATAGGCGCTAAAATAATAAAACCCACTCAAATGAGTGGGTTTATTTTTGGTGGGCAATGAGGGATTCGAACCCCCGACCCCCTTGTTTATTGGTTATTATGTATAGACCCGTTAAGTATTTTTAACACGGGGTTAAGGGTTTGGTGTGGTGTTTTCATACAGACACATATTATTTTAAACTAACGGTTATGCCACCTTCAAGGAATAAGCAATATTATACTAATTACTTAGTTCAAGTGACGTTGTTGTTTACTTTGACATAACCTTGATACCAAGGTAAATAGTCCGTGGAAGTGATGGCCCAAATACGAAATTACTATCTCTGTTTTTCCCAATATCGAAGTTAGACTGATAGGCGTTGAAAATATTTTTCACACCACCGTATAACTCTATTGCGGCCTGTGCACGTACTAAAGGTATAGCGTAGCCAATTCGCGTACTTAATTCGGAAAAGGCATTAGATGTATATAGTTCATTCAACAATTGATTTGGTGCACCTGCAAAATGAGGCAAAATCATTTTGCCTGTATACACGTAATTTATATTAGCATTAAATTTATTATTTGGAGTAAACGATAAAGTAGCATAGCCATAGTTATTTGGCGTTCGTGTAAATTCTGTTATGCCCTCAATTCCATCGATATATTGAACGGCTTCATCGAATTGACTTGTCTGTATCGTGAAACCCGTTTCTAGTTGTATTTTTTTGTCAAAATTGCCACGTGCTTCCAATGTAGCTCCCTGGACAGTTGCACCTTGTCCGTTTTGCTTTTCAAATAACTCACCGAAATTATCTTGTCCCATTGGTTGAAGAAAAAACGCATTATTCAATCTGGTATGAAATCCCTCTAGTGTAAACCCGAGAATATAATTTTCCGTTGGTTGATCGTAATTGATAGAAGTACTAAAACTTTGTGATTGTTCAGGAATCAACTCTGGTGATAATGAAACCCTCGATATGCCACCTCCGGAAAAAGCGATATGTAAATCCGTATCGAATGCTTGGGGTGCTCTAAAGCCTGTTCCGTAATTCAATCTAAATTGAGTATTCTCTCTAATCTTATAAAGTATAGATAACCGTGGGTTAAAGACTAGATTGTCAATCAGGTTATGCTTATCCATTCTTACTCCCGAAAGTAAAGTCAATGAAGGGGATAATTCCCAATCGCTTTGTAAAAAAGCGCCAATATTCCGAGTAGTTTGGTCTATTAAATAGTTGTAAGAGGAAATAATATCAAAAACATCATCAAAAATATATTCAGCTCCCAAAGTAAGTGCATTAGTTCCTCCTATAAAGTCATAGATTTTATGATTAAGCTGAAACCCTCCTTGTAAAGTTGTAACATCCGAACTACCGTAGGGGGGAGTTTCTAGATGCTCCTGCACTTGAGGTTCCTGATCAGGAAATATTCCTGTGTAATGTTTACGCTTTGTGTTTTGGGAAGCTAGGTAAGCTATAAAAGAGGAGTTATCATCATTAAAGTTGATTTGATAATCTGCACTTCCCATCCAAACATTCGTTTTTCTTTCTTCTGATTGTTGTGTTAAGTACGCTGGTTTTTCAACCATTTCTCCACCATATCTATATTCATTTAGACTACTTAAGCTTATTTCTAACTTCTGATCTTCATTAGGTAAAAAGAAAAAATTCGTACCAAAAGACGTGTTTTCAAGTTTAGGTAATTCGGAATAATTATCATCATTCTGATCGTACCAATCTCTTTTTCTATTATTAAAAAAGAAAGCAACTCCTGAATTTTTGTTTTCTGAAACTATAGAAGTATTCCCGCTAACCACAATATCGTCTGCCTGTCCATTTATTTTTTGAGAAAACGAATTAAATTGATAGGAATTTTTTTTCGGAACTTTCGTAATAACATTTACAGTTCCACCAATTGCACTCGAACCGTAAAGTGAAGAACCTCCACCTCTTACTACTTCTATTCTTTCAATCATATTCGTTGGTAATTGCTCTAACCCATATAACCCTGTTAAAGGGCTAAAAATTGGACGCCCGTTAATGAGAATTTGCGAATATCCACCTGCTAGTCCATTCATGCGCAATTGAGTATAGTTGCAAGTTTGGCAGTTAGTTTCGACTCTTATTCCCGGTTGAAACTTCAACCCTTCAGACAGGTTACAGGCCTGTACATTATCTAAGGTAATGTCATCGATGATACCAACAATTACGGCCGAATTTGTTTGTCGTTTATATGTCTTAGTAGCAGTTACTACAATTTCGTCTAGTGAATTTGAATTATCATCTAGGTTAAAATTCAAATCTAATTTTGGGTTGTTTTCGTTTAATTCAACCGTCCTCGTCACTTTCGCATATCCCACAAATGACGCTGTTACGGTATAAGTACCAAACTGAACATTTTCAATATGAAAATATCCTTTAGAATCCGTTATGGAAGCTTTAATAGGATCAGTGTTTATTGAGATCCCTATAAATTCTTGTCTATTATTGTCCACACTCGCCGTTCCATGAATATTTCCTTCTTGTCCATAAGAAACCTTAAACAGACTAGTTATCAGTAGAAGGGATAATTGCGATTTTAAACTCATTGTTTTGTTATTTTGTTTTGAAGCGCTAATGTATAAAGTTAGATTAGACTAACAATTTAAAACAGGTACTTTTTTACCTAATACTTGATCATTCAAATCATTGATCGCTGCATTTGCTTAAAGAAGAACTTTCTTTCTCATGATTTAATTGGAGTTAGCAGATTTGCTCCAGTGTTGATTTTAGTACTTTTACTAGAATTCAAAAATAATTCCCTCCATGTTGGTTGTAATACAATTTAAAAATCTCGGAATTTGAATGAATTATAGGACTCACTTTAATTATTGATATGTCAACACAGACAAAAGAAAATTATCTCAAGGCGATTTATTTAATTAGTCAAGAGAACGTTGATGTTTCTGTAACTGCATTATCTCATAAGATGGATGTAAGCAAGCCAACCGTCAATAATATGGTAAAGAAAATGCAAGAACTCGGTTGGCTGTCTTATCAAAAGTATAGACCACTGAAACTGACAGTTAAGGGCTCGAGATTAGGAGCACTAATAGTTAGGAAGCATAGATTAACAGAAATGTTTTTATCACAAGTAATGAACTTCGGTTGGGAAGAGGTTCATGATGTGGCTGAAGAAATAGAGCATATAAGTTCAGATCTTTTTTTTGATAGGATGGACGAAATTTTAGGGTTTCCTATTTTAGATCCACACGGCTCACCGATTCCAGATAAAAACGGAAAAATTTTAGAGGTAAGTTTTTTGAGATTGGCAGAAAGTAAAGTAGGCCAGAAAGTAAAATTGTGTGGATTAGAAAATAGCTCGAAAGATTTACTGCTCTATTTAAATAAGAAAAATATTCAACTTGGCTCAGTTATAACGGTCATTCACATAGAAAAATTTGATAATAGTTTTGAGATTTCACTCGAAAATAATTCTGTTGTCGTTTTAACAATTGAGGTCTGCCTATCCCTCTTAGTCGAGGAGTTGTGATTTGGATTATCAAACTTTTATGGGGTCTTCTAGCACCTCGAACTCCAGAGCTTACCCTGAGGATGACTGTTTTTAGTTCCCCTGTTAGAATTAACCACCATTACTTGGCCTTTTAGAGGTAAGCTATCAAAACCAAAACGCATAAAAAAAGTCTTCCAATCTCTTGGAAGCCATATAGAAACTAGGTTTTTCTGTGGTGGGTAATGAGGGATTCGAACCCCCTACCTCCGGCTTGTAAGGCAGTAGAGCTGGGTGCCCTAAGTACTGTTAATACGGGGTTAAGGATTTAGCTTGGCGTTTTTGCACCGACGGATTTTTAAATCAACAGACTATACTCATCAATAATAAAGCCCCTTCAGAAGAAGAGGCTTTATTTAAAATAGTCGCAACTGTTCTGATGCAGCGTTATTAAGATTATTATTTATTGTAATTGGAATCGTGACTGTTCATAGCGTCTTCAGCCACCATATTTAAATCTGTGTTAAAGCCTGTATCAAAATCGTTTCTGGTAAGGTCAATGTTGTATAAACCTTTTAACCACATAAGAGCTCCTGTATAAGCAGTCATTTTTCCTTGATGTCCTTTTGTATCAGTAAAAAGAGAACTTTCGAATGGCCCGATGAATGGGACACTGTCTAGTAACAAATCATCTTGATGCATTCGCCATAATTCCACACCTGCTTTTCCTGTTGGAATTGTAAAGATATTTGTGGTAGGGAATTTAGCTCTTAAAGAATCTATCAATGTCTTATGAATTGTTTCATTTATGTAATAATCATATCCTTCTTGAACTGAGGAAAATCCGTAATCTTGCGCGGTTTGTTCCCAGTCGTTCGGGAAATCGGGCTGTCCGATTGATATAAAAACTTTTATGTCTGGGTTATTTTGAAGTGCGTAATCAATCCATTCTACATATCCATCTGTAGGGTTAACCTGTAAAGGCCCAGAAACCATTCCAAAAATATCGACATTACCATTATCGAGTGTTTCTTTGATTAGAGCGTTTTGGTAACCGGTCAAATTCCATAAACTATCTGCAGTTCCTTGAGCGCCTCCTCTGAAAATCCGGGTCTGATTATGATTAACAACACCAGCTTGAGAGGCTACTTCTTCTAATCTATCGGCATACGGTTTAAAAAAACTATGCCCCATCAGTAGCATATTATAACCATTAATTTCTTCAGCTTCTTCTTTCTTACAGGCTGATAATAATATGGTTGTACACAGAAGTAGTGCATTTATTCGTTTCATAGGTTCAATAGATGTTGATGACAATTATCTATTAGAGGTGAAAACACAAGAAAAGCTTAATAACAGAAATCAGTTTATAACAGTATAGACTTATTATTAAAACTCTGGCAAGTCCTAAATATTTAACTGCTTCACTTCTAATCCCCTTAAATAGGTCAAGGATACTTTCTATCGCTATGTCCCATTACTTGCTTTAGCTTGAGCAGAGAGCCTGTTTATCTAGATGATTTGTGTATGTAAAAAAGAGGGGGGCTTGACTGAAGGCTCTCCAGCTGCGATAGTTTGATTTATCTAGTCTGCTACCTTTTTGAAATCCCTGAATTACTTCTGGATCTTTGAATAGACATAACGTTTTGTGGTTCTCTATTAACTTAGACTTCAAGATTGTAATAGTTTCTTGGTAAGGAAAAGAGTTATGATAGCAAGAGGAATTATGAGCCATCCAAAAAAGAAAAGATTCATTAAAGTCATACCAGCAGGAGACAATATTATCATTATTGGACTTTCAAGAAACTTTAACCCAGTTTCTTTATTGACTAAGGAATCAAAACCAAAAGCAATTATCCAACAAGTATAAGGACTTACAAATCCAATTGTAAAACCACTAATTATTAATCTTGAGAAATTATAATTATTAGGTTTCACTATTAGCCAGTTGGAGACAAGGTACCCACCAATAAAACCGCCTAATCCTGTGTAGATATATAAATATTCAAAGTTTGTATCTTCTTGTCCACCGAAAATAAACCCAGCAAATGCTGAAATTATACCAAAAAACGAACTAAATGTCAACGAAAAATTAGGTTTCATTCTCCTCATAACACTAAGATAGGCATATCAACACTATCTAACTGTTTTAACCTCTAGGCCCCCAAGATAGGTTAATGATACTTTCATATCACTATGTCCCATTACTGGGGCCTTCTAAATGTAAGTAAACAAACAAAAGTGCATAAAAAAAGGCTCCCAATCTCTTGGAAGCCTTATAGACACTAGGTTTTTCTGTGGTGGGCAATGAGGGATTCGAACCCCCGACCCCCTGCTTGTAAGGCAG
>Ga0209279_10000763_pt1 | contig 19315 bp, 17 predicted proteins | sample CoawatmetaG00DNA_3_FD_187508 | JGI IMG/M metagenome (GOLD analysis project Ga0209279, IMG submission 187508) | Marine microbial communities from the West Antarctic Peninsula - Coastal water metaG006-DNA (SPAdes) (version 2) | ecosystem: Environmental > Aquatic > Marine > Coastal ... | reverse complement strand
GGGCATAAATCCGAGATTGTAGGGAATGCGCTATGCAAGCATCATACTTGACAACATTTAAATCCTTTCTTTTAATGTAATATATCATTCTAAGAAGTGGCAATTTTTATCATCGATTCATACAAGCGTTTCCAGCCTTTCCAACGCAAGTGATTGCTTAAACTTTCATTGTGAAACAAGGTAATAAAAGTTCCGTGTACCGCTTTTACTTCGTTTCTTAAATCTCTAATTTTCCCTAAAGATTGTTTTGGGGTATTTTTTAAATAATCATTTAAAGTAGTATCCATAAGTGCAAAAGGAAATATTTTTAAGGGCGTTTGAATTTCAAAGTCTAAATCATAAAAATAAAAAGGAGTGCAGGTACTTGCTCTAAAACCCACGTTGCTTGCATACCCCATAGAGTGATCTTCGAGAATCTCTAAATCGATTAACTGCTGGTACGTTTCTGGCAAGCTAAAGCGCAGATAATGCTGTCTCGACCTTTTTATTGGCGTGTTTGTGATACTTTCTAAGCGCTCTTTTTCTTTCTTTAATAAAGCACCATTTTGCATCGTAAAATAAGAGGGATGTAAGCCTACATCGGCATAATCTAACAGTTCTTTAATCAGCAATCTGTATTTGTTTTTGGAAGCAGAAACATTGGTGTCAAAAGTAGTATAGTCTCCAATAGAGCAAAAGAAAATAGTTTGAATGTCTGCGGTCTTTTTAGCATGCAATATCCGCTGAAAAGTATCAAAAGGATCTTTTTTAATCTTTAAAATAACCGTTAAACGATACCAAACATCTAAGAGTCTTAATTTTAATAAATCATTTATAAAGCCTCCCAGGGTTCTAATAAAATTCTTGTGCTTATAGGCAAATGCATTGTCAATATCGATGGTAGATATATATTCAAAAGACCTCGTCTTATATTTAAAATCCGGGAACTTTTCTTTCAAATGCTGTAAGAGCTTATATGCCCAAATATCAATTACAGGCTTTTCTAAAAACCCGTTTTTATATGCCAAACTTTCAGAAGCAGTATAGCGTCCGTGTATATCTTTTACATGCGGTAAGTACTCTTCATACCGAGAGATCAAATAAAAACTTGCTGCAAAAATATCATAGGGAATCGCTGCTTGACTTCCTGTTGAAAAAAAACAAGGAACACCCTCCCATTTTTGAATATTTATATCCAAATCATTTACACCCTGTTCAAATAATAAGTCGTTACTTTTTATAAAAAACTCTTTCCCTAAAGGAGTTTTTGTATAGCTAAATTTTGGACCATTATGCGCCACAAATTCAGCAACTTCTGATGTAAAACCAACGGGGATTAACAGCGTTCTTGTGAGTATATGCTTAAATATATAGCGTATTCTCGGGGTTATTTTATGTGTATAAACTAAGATCATGCTTTCAGTATTCAATGTTCAATATTTACGCTGTAGTAAACAAAATATTTGAAGTAATTTTTTTTTAATAATTACAACTGCACACAATGGCGATTAAAGCAATCCTTCATCTGCAAAGCTAAAATAAGCTTTTTCCGTAATAATTAAATGATCTAAAAGTTTAATGTCTAAAGTAATTCCTGCCGCTTTAATTTTTGAAGTCAGTTGTTTGTCTGCAGTACTGGGCTGTAATTTACCTGAAGGATGGTTGTGACAAACAATAATACCCACCGCAGCCACTTCTAAAGCTCTTTTAAAAACCAGTCGAACATCAACCAAAGTTCCGGTTAAGCCGCCTTTACTAATTTGTACCTTCGCAACTATTTTGTTAGAATTATTAAGATATAATACCCAAAACTCTTCATGCTCTAAAGAACCAATAATAACCTGCATTGTATGCGCTGCATCCCTGCTACTTGTAATTTTTGGTCTTTCTAAAGTACTTTCCAACTGCTTTCTTTTTCCCAGTTCTAAAGCGGTAATAATACTAATTGCCTTTGCCAATCCAATTCCTTTAAACTCTGTAAGTTTTTCTACCGATAATTTAGCAAGGGCATTTAAATTACCATGTACTGTTTTTAACATTCTTTTAGACAAAGCAACCGCACTTTCCTCGCGATTTCCAGAACCAATTAAAATAGCAATTAGTTCGGCATCTGAAAGTGCACTTCTTCCTTTACTTACTAATTTTTCTCTAGGTCGGTCATCTAAAGCCCAGGACTTGATTGTTAACTTTTCCATACCTCTTTTTTATAAATGTACAAAACAGTATGCAGGTATCACCCTGCTTCAGTTGGCAAAAAGCCAAAAAATAAAGGAAAAATCAATTTTTAAAAATTAGTTTACAGACTTTCGTATCTTCGCAACTTATATTCTATCTATTTTTACACATGAAGATTATTATAGCAGGTGCTGGAGATGTTGGGTTTCATTTAGCAAAACTACTTTCGTACGAATCTCAAGATACTTACATTATAGATTTTGATGGCGAAAAGTTAAATTACCTCAATAGCCATTTAGATGTAATTACTAAAAAAGGAGATGCCACTTCCATAAAACTATTGAAAGAAATTGGAATTGATTCTGCCGATTTATTAATTGCGGTTACGGAGAGTCAAAATACCAACTTCACTATTTCTGCAATTGGCAAAGCCTTAGGGGCAAAAAAAACCATTGCTAGAATCGACAATCCTGAGTTTTTAAATGACTGCGAAGTAGACTTTAAACAATTTGGCTTAGATTTCATGATTTCCCCACAAGAATTGGCTGCTAATGAAATAAAGATGCTATTAAATCAATCCTCTTTTAATGACACCGTAGAATTTGAAAAAGGCTTGTTTAATGTAATGGGTACCTCACTCAGCTACAAATCTCCATTAGTAGATTTAACAGTAAAAGAGGCAAAACTAAAATTTAGTGCAATTGATTTTATTACTATTGCCATTAAAAGAGAAAATATTTCCCAAACAATTATTCCAAGAGGAGACACCACCTATCAGGTAAACGATCAAGTTTATTTTTCTGTTCCTAGTTATAATATGAAAGATTTGTATCCCATTATTGGAAAGAAGAAATTCGATATAAAAAATGTAATTATTCTGGGGGGAAGTAGTATTGGACAAAAAACAGCAAGAAACTTATGTCAGGAAGGATTTAAAATTAAGCTCATAGAGAAAGACAAAGAAAAAGCCGAAAATCTTGCGGAAGAACTAGACAGCGTTTTGGTAATTAACGGGGACGGTACAGATTTAGAGTTATTAGAAGAGGAAAACATTAGGGATACAGATGCATTTATTGCGGTCACAAATAATTCTGAAACCAATATTATGTCCTGCTTAGTGGCAAAGTCTAAGGGAGTCAAAAAAACAATTGCTTTGGTAGAAAATATGGATTATATTGATATTTCTCAAACCATTGGAATTGAATCTTTGATCAATAAGAAACTGATTGCCGCAAGTAACATTTTAAGACACATTAGAAAAGGAGAAATTTTAGCACTCGCAAACTTACATAATATCGATGCAGAAGTTTTTGAATTCGAGGTACAGCCAAATGCAAAAGTAACAGAAAAACCTATTAAGGATCTAAACTTTCCCCGAGAAGCAGTTTTTGGAGGTATTATTAGAGACGGAAAACCGTACATGTCCTTTGGTGAAATGCAGATACAAAGTGGCGACAAAGTAATTGTGTTTTGTTTGCCAGAAGCCATCAACACGGTAGAAAGTTTATTTAGATAACATGGGATCTCTAAACATAAAAATAATTTATCGTTTCTTAGGAATTACTGCTATTTTAAACGGGATGTTTATGTTTTTAGCAGTTCCTTTTAGCATATATCACAATGAACCAGAAAAATGGGGAATTTTAAATGCAGGTATTATTACTATTGCTATTGGTATTTTGCTTTATTTTTTAAACAAACCAACCACCACCAACATTCAAAAAAAAGAAGGGTATCTTATTGTTACCTTGGGATGGCTGACACTATCATTTACTGGAATGCTCCCCTATTTACTATCTGGTGCGATTCCAACAATTTCTAATGCTTTTTTTGAAACCATCTCCGGGTATTCTACCACGGGTTCCTCCATCTTAACTGATATTGAAAGTATGCCAAAAGGGATTCTATTCTGGCGGAGTGCTACGCATTGGATTGGTGGAATGGGAATTATTGTCCTTACCATTGCTATATTACCTCTTTTAGGAATTGGAGGGATGCAGCTTTTTATGGCAGAGGCGCCTGGCCCTTCTACCGATAAATTACACCCAAGAATTACGGATACCGCAAAGAGATTGTACTTGATCTATGTTATTTTAACTTTAGTAGAATTTCTATTATTAAAATTTGCAGGAATGACATGGTTTGACGCTATAAACCATGCAATGGCTACTATGAGTACTGGAGGTTTTTCTACAAAATCAGATAGTATTGCACATTACAATAGCAACCCTTTAATTCAGTATATCATTATCTTTTTTATGTTCGTAGCCGGTACTAATTTTGTACTCACTTACTTTGCTTTAAAAGGAAAGGTTCAAAAGGTTTTTAAAAGCGAGGAGTTTCGCTATTATTTATTTGGAATTTTGGGAATCTCTTTCATAGTGGCGCTCTTAATCCTCTTTTTTCAAGACCCAAATTTAAAAAGTGCATTGGCCCATCCAAAAGTATTTGGAGAAACAGAAAGTGCTATTAGGCATGCCTTATTTATGGTTACCTCTATCATTACCACTACCGGGTTTGTCTCTGCAGATTTTACCATGTGGAGTTTCTTTGCTACAGGTATTTTCTTTGCCTTATTTTTTACAGGAGGTTCTGCTGGCTCTACAAGTGGTGGTGTCAAAGTAATGCGTCATATTATCATGTTAAAAAATAGTTTTTTAGAATTTAAGAAAACCCTGCACCCAAATGCCATTATTCCTGTTAGGTATGACGGCAAAACCGTGCATAAAACAATTGTTTTTAATATTCTTTCCTTCTTTATTATTTACATGTTAATTTTCATTATTTCCTCGGTAATATTAACCTTATTTGGTTTAGACTTCCTTTCAGCGCTTGGCGCTTCTGCTTCCTCTTTAGGAAATATCGGACCCGCAATTGGATCTGTAAGTCCTGTAGATAATTTTGCACATTTATCTAATGCGGCAAAATGGTTTTGCTCTTTTTTAATGTTAATTGGAAGACTTGAGCTATTTACTGTGCTTATTTTATTCACGCCCTTCTTTTGGCGCAAAAACTAAAAGGATTCAAACTATTTATTTTAATTAACTACTTCGCATCCCGCTTCTATTTTAATTTTTTTTGGAGTTTACTGGTCCCAGAAAACATCTGATTAGGAACATAGTACTTTTTTTTACTTGTATTCTTTTGCATTGATCTCGCAACAGCTGCTTTTCTGCGCCTAGTTCTAGACCTCTTGGTTGTCGCCAATAAAAGAAAACGCAGAGCTATTTTTAGATTGGTTTGAGTTCCTAAACTGTTATTAAATGACCTATTTGGAAAATGAGAAGATGCTCGAAAAAGTCTCTGAGATATTTAACCTATGCATAAGTACGGTCTTTTATCCACGCTACGTGCCGAGCTCTATAAAAAAACAAGAAATCAATTGAAAGGCAATTATATTGAACTTCCATACACAGCAAGAAACCAATTCAACTGACCGATATAGAGACCTAAAGCATGGTTTTTAGCGCTTCAAAATCCAATCCGCCGTAATCGCCGGAACTCATCAATACAAGGGCAGTATTCTCTAAATTCTGACGGAATAAAAAGTCCTGAAATTCTTGTGGATTTGTGTAAATGATTAAATCCTCTCGTTCAAATGCTGCTGCAATTTGGACAGCTGTTACTGCTTCTAATTGCTTTAATTTTACTGCCTCCGGTGCATAAAAAACCACTGCGATGTCTGCAGCGTTTAATGCACCCTTGTACTCCGCTAAAAATGCTGCATTTAAACTAGAATAGGTATGCAACTCTAAACATGCCATAACCGTTCTCCCTGTATATTGTTTTTTAACAGCGTCTGTGGTTGCCAAGACTTTACTTGGACTGTGTGCAAAATCCTTAAAAATTACGGTCGTATTATTTTCTGTAATCTTTTCCATACGCTTGCTCGCTCCCTTAAAGTTTGCAATCGCCTCATAAAAATCATCCTCATCTACGCCCATATGTTGACAAATCCATTTTGCCCCTGCCAAATTTTCTAGATTGTGATTTCCAAAAATTTCTAAAGGCAAGTCTCCTTCTTTCGTTTCTAAATAAGTGATTCCGTTTTCTATAAAATGACTTGGAATTTGGTACGGATACTTTTTAATCTGATTTGCCGAAGATTCGACAACTTCTTTTACAATAGCATCTCCCTCATTATACACCATACTTCCACCTGGAATCATAGAATCTGTAAAAATTCTAAATTGATCTATATAGTTTTCAAAAGTTGGAAACACATTGATATGATCCCAAGCGATGCCGCTTAATAGTGCGATATTCGGTTTGTATAAATGAAACTTCGGTCTCCTATCTATTGGAGAACTTAGATACTCATCACCTTCTAACACAATAAAATCATTTTCTTTTGTCAAATGCACCATGGTTTCAAAACCCTCCAATTGAGCACCTACCATATAATCCACTTCTTTGTCATGATAGCTTAAAACGTGCAAAATCATTGAAGTTATGGTTGTTTTACCATGAGAACCGCCAATTACCACACGCGTCTTATCTTTTGACTGCTCATATAAAAACTCAGGATATGAATAGATTTTAAGCCCTAAGGCCTGGGCTTTCAACAACTCTATATTGTCTTTTTTTGCATGCATTCCCAAAATTATTACATCTAAATTAGATGTTATTTTCTCAGGAAACCAACCAAATTCAGCAGGTAACAATCCGTACTTTTCCAATCTTGCTTTGGAAGGATTGTGAATGGCATCATCACTTCCCGCGATTTGATATCCCTTTTGATGTAATGCAATTGCAAGGTTGTGCATCGCACTTCCACCGATGGCAATAAAATGAATGTTCATGTGACAAAATTTTAGAGACGCAAAAATACAAAAGCTTTGCTCAAAATAAAGAATCTATGCACCTAAGATGCACTATTAAAAAAAAGGAATCAAAAGCACCATTTGGCTGCTGCACTATTCAGTGCTCTTCAACACCACTCTTGTCGGTGTATCTTTTCCATTGATAATACTTTCTGTACCAATTGCAACCGCTTGTATTGTTTGCGTAATCACCGTCATATTTAAGGTTTCTGGGGCATCCGACACTTGGTGGTAATCGAGATCTACATCAATTGGTGTTGTGGAAAAAGTGTGCGAGGGAACTCCCAATCTTGCCAATGACGCATTGTCGGATCTGAAAAATAAATTGAATTTTTTATAGGGATCTGGAAATAACTGATATCCTGTTCCTTTTAAGTTTTTCTGAATAATCCTTCCAAAATCAGAGCGTTCAAAACCTGTTAACCATGCCGTATTTGCCCCAAAACCAGGTGTTTTCCCGATCATTTCTAAATTAATCCCTGCAACAAATTTTGAAGCTTCGATTCCTTTTCCAAAATATGAAGAACCAATTAAACCCATTTCTTCAGCCGTAAAAGCTGCAAAAACAATGGTTCTTTCATTCCCAACTTTCATAAAATACGATGCCAATGCCAGTACCCCTGCAACCCCAGAAGCATCGTCATTTGCACCATTATAAATGCGATCTCCAACCCCTTCCTTCTCCATCCCTAAATGATCATAATGGGCGGAAATAATTACATATTCCTCTTTTTTACTTTTCCCTTCTAACACTCCTAAAATATTTGCACTGGTAATTTCTTTTTGACCTCCTCTTGGTTTAAAACTAAAGGTTTGTCGGTACGTTTCCAGTCCTTCAAAAGTGGTTAAACCAATTCTTTTAAATTCACTTTCTATGTATTTAGCTGCCTTTTCGATCCCCTCCGTGCCAGACTTCCTGCCTTCCATCTCATCAGAAGCCAATGTATAGAGATGCCTTCTAACGGTTGTAGAGTCAATAAAAAAAGTACTTTCTAGTGTTTGTGTTTTTTTAGTTTCTAAATTTACATGCGGTATTTGTTTCTGACCTGTACAAGAAAATATTGCTGTGAATGCTACTAAAATGGAAACTATTTTTTTCATTATTTTTCGATTTTTAAAAGCTTGAATATAGCTAATTTTATTTCGTATTTTTGCATAAAATTTTACAAATGATTTTATCTGAAATTCCAAATATAAAACACACCAACGAGAATAACTTTTTTCTTTTAGCCGGGCCTTGTGCTATTGAAAGTGAAGAAATGGCAATGAGAATTGCTGAGAAAGTAGTTGGCATTACAGACAAATTAAAAATACCATATATTTTTAAAGGGAGTTTTAAAAAAGCGAACAGAAGTAGAATAGATAGTTTTACTGGAATTGGAGACGAAAAAGCATTGAAAATTTTACGCAAAGTTTCAGAAACTTTTAATGTACCTACGGTTACGGACATTCACGAAGTTTCGGATGCTATGAAGGCAGCAGAATATGTAGATGTATTACAAATCCCAGCCTTCTTAGTGCGCCAGACAGATTTGGTAGTTGCCGCCGCTAAGACAGGAAAAGTTGTCAACTTGAAAAAAGGGCAATTTATGAGTCCTGATGCAATGAAACATGCCGTACAAAAAGTAAAAGATGCAGGGTCTCAAAAAGCATGGATTACCGATAGAGGCACGATGTTTGGATACCAAGATATGATCGTTGACTTTAGAGGGATTCCAGAAATGCGGGCATTTGCACCTACTATTTTAGATGTCACTCATTCTTTACAACAACCAAATCAAACTGCCGGAGTTACCGGTGGAAGACCAGAAATGATCGAAACGATTGCGAGAGCAGGAATCGTAAATAATGTAGATGGTTTGTTTATTGAAACTCATTTTGACCCTTCAAATGCAAAAAGTGACGGTGCAAACATGTTGCATTTAGACAATCTCGAAGCACTTTTAACCAATTTAGTAGCAATTAGAAAGACTATTAATAATTTTTAAAAATAAGTATCCTATTGAAAATGAGCGCCTTCGAAATAAATATCAAAGGCGCTCATTTTTTTTTATAAATTCAAATAAAAGAACGAAGTGCCGCAAACTTAGCGCACTACTTTCGAAATTTTTATCTTTTACAATTTCACAAAAGCACTTCTCATTTTGTATCTTTACAATATAGATTCCCTATTTATGGTAAGAAAAACAGTTTTGCATGACAATTTTGAAGTTAATTTTACTTTACAAGGATTTACAAGTATTCTTATTGGAGGATATTTCTTTGCACTCGGGTATCTATATAAGTACATCTTAGAAAGTTTTTTAATTGACGGGCATCCCTTAGGGTTTTTATCACCGGAAATTATAGAGATTGTTTTTATATCCTTGGCAATTACTTTTGTCTCGCTTTCTTCATTCTCTTTATTTTTTAGTGGATTAAGGACGGCAAGAAGCTTTCAGCAGCGTTTTTGGAATTCAAAAACAATGCGCTTCTCTTTGAAGTTTATAATCGCGCTGGTTTTTGTATTTCTGCTATTAACGAATCTCATGAAGTATGGTTTTATAGATTTGCTAATGCCTGCTTTCTTAATAATATACGCCTTTTTCTTATTTTTTACTAGAAATAAGGAACGTAAAAACATACTTTTTTTAAGTATTTTATCGCTGCTGTTAGGGATTTTGTGTTTTATAATTCCTAGCTATTGGAATACTACATTTACTATTTTAGCCATAGCCCATGTAACTTATGGTGTTGTTGTTAGATGATCTCTAAATGACAAAAAAAGTCCTTTTCATAGGAAATAGGAATTAAAACTTTCTTCTAATTTCTCTGACCATTTCCTCAAGGCCATTTAATTGCAACTCATAGACCAGTCCCATTTGCTTTCCTAATTTCCCTGCAGGAAAACCCTTTGTCCGATACCAAACAATATAATGCTCGGGCAAATCGATTAAAAAAGTTCCTTTATACTTCCCAAAAGGCATCTGCATTTTCGCCAGGTCTATTAAAAATTGTCTGTCGTCTGTCATTTATTCTGTACCATCAATATATGCTTGTAAATACGCAAAACGCGGCGTTAGTTTTCCGTTTGCTGTCATTCTTGCGCGTTGCAAAACGCCATCTTTGTCATTATTGAAAAAAGCAGGGATTACATTTTCCAAAAACAAAGCTCCAAACCCTTCGCTTGCATCCATTGGCAGCTCGCAAGGCAGATTGTCTACGGCCATTACTACAATGGCATTTTCATCTTTATAAGCTACTTCAGATTCTGAATTTGGATCATACCCATAAATTGGATCTGCAATTGTTGAGGCTCGCAATGTAGAGGCCACTGGCCCATCTACGTCACAAGAGATGTCCGCTACAAATTTTATTTTAAAATGTTCTGATTTCGCATCTTCTCGTGTAAAAAGATAAGGTGCTCCATTTCCATAAAAATGACCCGCAATAAAGAAATCTGTTACCTTTGCAAAGCGAAAAAAGTCAGAAGTATAGGCTTCCGGATTCGAATAGAAATGCTTATTTGTCGTGTTCTTATCTTCTATATGCTTGTTGTAATCTAAAACATCTACCAAACAATATACGGGCTCTTCAAAGGAATGCTGGAGATAGTCTTGCACCGACACTTGTTTGATATGCAGGGCATCTAGCATCTCCTTTGCTCCATAGGCTACTTTTCCGTTTCCCGTTAATAAAATTTTATAGTTCGGAAGGTCTATTGCCTTTAGAGCTTTAATTAACTCTTGCTGTCCCGCCAGAGTCTCGGCTTTGGGCAAGGTAAAAGTGGTGTTTTTAAGGCCGATAGCTCTAAAACCATTGTATGCACCTACAATACCTGCATAGCGTCCAAAACCTATCAAACGATTGCCGTTTTCTTTGGTAATGGTTTCGTGGTCATACAATTCAATATTTTTGTCAAGAATTGCGCGCATCAATGCACGGTTATAGGGTTGTTTTTTAACCGTGTGACTAAAGAAAAAATATTTTTTATTAGGAATCAGTGCCGCTATTGGTACTTCTTTCACACCAAATAAAACATCGCAAGTCGCCATGTCTTTAGTTACTTCAAAACCAGCTTCTTTATATTGCTGGTCCGAAAATACGCGAATGTCTGAACTTTCTACAAGCAGTGTTGCAGTATCAAATTTGTTTTTGAATTCTTTTAATTTACCAGGGGAAAAAACGACTCTTCTATCTGGGGGGGTTTTACGTTCTTTTATAATTCCAAACTTCATGATCTTTGCGGTTATAGGTTCCTAAAATTAATGTGGGATAGGGGTACAAATATTTGTTCGAAGATATTGGAATTAATACGGATAACCAACTGTATTTTTTATACTTTTGCAGTCCATATTTCAAAATACTCGAAATATTTCATTGACATTTTGGGGACGACTGGTTTTGACAGCAAGGACAGTAGATTGGTAAGCATATCGAGTTATGAAATAACACTCGTAAAACCTAATTTCAACTTTTTAAACGGCGAAGATAACTACGCTTTAGCTGCATAATCCGAATTATAGTAGGATTGGCCTCGGCACACTAGGTGTGCAAGCTTTATGTCCACGAACAGCCTTGATTTACGGCGTTTCACTTTTGGATATCGTAAAAGTAAATATAGAAAACCTGGTGCTTTGGCGGGTTTTTGAAACTAAAGAAGCTAAGCTAAAAATGGATTGTTCTTAATCAGCTTTTAGTCGAAAATTAAGAAAGAAATAAATATGTAGAAAGCTTTTTGACTGCTTGTTTGGACCCGAGTTCGATTCTCGGCGTCTCCACAAATAAAACACCTAATCAATTATAATTTAGTTGGTTAGGTTTTTTTATACCCTAAAAACAGATATTTTGTGTCCGTATTTGTGTCCGTTTTCAATCTGTTTTGGAATTAATTAGACTTATGTGTCCTTTTTTATAGGTGTGAAAAACAATACACACGCGAACAGATAACCACGAAGTATTAAAAAAACCCTCGCACGTTTGAGCGTATCGTTTTACTTTTATGATACATTTTAATTAACAACTAAACGCACAACAGATAGGAATGAAATCTTTGAAAACGGTTTCTACCAATCATTATCTGTTTTTTCTGCTAAACTAAACTTTTCCAAAAAATGTTTTTGATAGTAGTTTAAGTCCTTTATAATTGTTTTACTATTCTTAATTTTGTTTTTCTCAGTGACAAAATCTTCAATTTTAGACTTCCCTAAACCTGTATTTTCAAAATTTACTGTAATTTCCTTTATAGTAATTCTATACTTATTCTCCTCAAAATCTATAACAACGAGATAGTTTTTAGGCTCTTGAACGTGAAAACTATCTCCTTCAGTACATTAATAAGGGTATCGGACGCCATCCTCGTAGAGGTACATTGTGTTTCCTTCTGGAACACTTCCTTCAACTACCCATTAACCTTCCATTGTTTGAGCCGGTAGTGGGTTGTCATCTGATTCATCGTCACAGCTAAAAGCAAAAATTAGTAAAATGGAAAGTAAGAGTATTTTTTCATAATCAAATATAATAAATGTACGTTTAACTTCCCACACCTAAATTAATTTATACTTGATAAAAAAGATTTAATCTGAGACATACCCGGAAACTCCTCCATCATTATCTTGAAACATAGATCTTAAAATGTTAATCTTCGGCTTCGACAACACTGGAGCCATATAATTATTAAACAATGCATAGCCAAGGGGGTTGTTTTCCTGAACACCCTCTGGAGTAGTGGCATTGTCATTCCATTCTGGTGCAAGAGATCCATTTTCCCAAAATTCTGGTCCAAAACTCCACATTCCAAAAGTTAGTAAATATTGATACTCTTTTAGCATTACAGGCCAAGCATCACGATTTGTTATATCACCTCCATATCCTTCAACATCAAAAACACCATTTGTATGCGCTTCAATCATTGCCAAATACAAATCGGTTTTGGTAATATCCTCTTCTTCTGCCTCCATATTTAATCCATTAAATGAGCCTTCAACAGCCCCTCTTACTCCAAATCTGTGTAGCGTGTGTAAAACATGTTCTAAAAGTTCATTTATATCATCATCACCCGTAAATTGACTGTCTATATTTTTATACCAAACCATATCATCTAGTGCCATCGAATCAAATAGGGTCTGCAATCCGGCATAACTACTTATTCCTTGGTCTGTTAAAGGACTTGGACTGTATTCATTCCCTCCTCCATAAGCAATTCTTTGACCAGTTGGATATCCTTGATGCCAACCTTCTTCTCCTAAAAGAATTTTTATCATTTTCTCTTGCGCAAAAGAGTCAATTCCTAGTGACTCTTTATCCATTAATAATTTAAATACTTGTGCTGTTTTTTTAGCCCATTCGTCAGGAACAGCGGGCTGACCTCCAACATTTCCAGCTACAAGTAACGTAACTCCATAAACATCCAAAGACCTGTCGAACCAAGCAGAAATATTATTATTTTGAATCAGATCACCACTAGAGTAATAATTCAAGGGTTCTTCTATATCGGTAAAATCTGGCTCTTCAGTCGATGAAGAACAAGAAATAAATAAAATTATAAATATCGAAATAGTTATGTTTTTGATTAGATTCATAATGATTTTAATTTAGTATTAAAAAGTAAGTTAAAAGAGTAACAACAGAAAACGTACTTGTTAATAATTTTTTCATAATTAAATAGTTATATCACAGGTAAATAAGCTACCTATAATTTAAATTTAGAGTATTAGTCACAAATTCCATCTGAATAAGAAATAACTCCTGCAGAACTTGCTTTACACGCATTACTATAAATGATTCCATCACAACCACAAATCGGAAAATATTCTTCAATGCATATGGCGTTTTCATAAATTAAACTTTAGTCAATACATCCCTTTATACCCTGCTCTTTATTTGAAGAACATCCTAATAGAGTTGTGCTACAAAATAAGTAAATGAGTTTTTTCACTGTATTAGATTCGTACAATTAAGAGATTAAAAGTATTGGACTAAATGAATTTACTTTACAGAGAAAAATTTTCTGTAAATATGTTTATCTAACATCTTCTCATATTTAGGAGTGAAATAATTTACCCAAAAATCATCTATTTCTTCAGAGTGTGCATTTTTATATTCAGCATCATCAGACCAAGTACTTAACCACATATAGCGATGTTCTTTGGCTTCGTCATCTGAATTTACTTGATAAACCTTGTATTTATTGAAGCCAAATCCATTTTTTTCGTAAATATTATTTGCCTTATCAAGATCTTTTTGAAATTCTTCAATGGTTACCCCAGTAGGGAGGTCAAAGAGATGCAAACTGATTCGCTCTTTAGATTGTGAAAATGCTAGTGAAGAAATTAAAAACACGAAGAGATAAAGTTGTTTTTTCATAATTATATTGGTTTTTATTTCAAATATAGATTTTATTTTAAAAGTAATGTAATAATCTATATAAATATTTAAACTTACAAACTCTTTAACCAAGCTTCAGAAAGCTATGAGGCATTTATCTATAAATGTAAGTTTAACTTATTTACGTGGTTTAGAAATAGTAGAACTGAAGTAAGTAAATTACCTAAAAGTAAAAATCAGTAATGACCAGAGAATTTTTATAGAATTTTATCAATACAAGAAACGCTTCAGACTATTTACTGTAAGTAAAATTAATTTAGAAATACATCCTAATTCTTATCCTATTGGAAGAAGAATAGAAATAGGCAACTAATTAGCCTCTGAAGTTTATTATCTTTTAACTAAAGGTATTTCTATAGAAATGCTTAAAACCTCTCTTGATAGTAAACCAAATATGAGCGATGTCGACTAAATTAAAGTCGCTTTAGAAAAAAAGTTAAAGTAGAATTATTCTGAAAAATATAAGAGTATGTTGAGATTTTCTTATCGATGCTTATTAAAACAGATGAAAATATGAAAACTATACTTTTAATGGTACTTCAAGTTTTGAAAAATTAACTAATACATCAAGTAAGCCTTTAGGAGCAAGAACAGAATACAATTGCTTTGTTAAAATTGATATTAAAGAAAATAAATATAGAATTACAATAGAGAACATTAAATTTATACCCATCAATTTTAATTTTGATGGTGTCGGAATAAATCATTCTTATTCTCTAGAAGAAATGGTTATTCGCAATGCTAAACACGAAATAAGAAAAAACAGAAATTCAAGAAAGATGTTATCAAATTTTAATAAAGGCTTATTCAATTACTAACTTTAAAAAGTAAAAAAAAAGAGGATTGGTAAAGTTTAAATAATTTTATTAATGATTATCTGTTATAGTGTTCTATTTATTAGACTCTTATCTATGGTTTTGCCAAAACTCTTTTGCGCCATCAAATTACGAATGACACTAATCCGTCAAGAAGTAATAGATTAAGACTTAGAATAAAGACAAGGTAAAGAATATTAAAAAAATGATCGGAATAGAAGTCAACTATTAATCTTTTTAAGTGTAAAAAAACACATCTATGAATTGGCTCGAAAAAGTTATTTTGCGGTTTCCGAATAGGGAGATGGTGGCCTACAGGACTTTATTCATACCTCCAATTTTATTTTAGTGATTCAGAAAAACAAACCTGTGGTATATATGATGGCACTGACAAAGGTGCCGTTTCCCAAAATATCACAGACATCAAAACACGACTCAACAAAAAGAGCTCATAAAAAATATGTGTATGCTATTTTGGCGCGTATATTTTTTTTGCTGTTTTTAATACAGCTGCGCGCTCAAAGGACATGGTTTTTGTTTTGAACTTTGCATATAATTCCATCTGGTCTGTATAATGTGGACTTTCGGGTCTTCGACTATTCCCAAAAGAAATCACGGACTCATAATATGTTTTGGTCGGCGTAAACCGCACCAATCCAATATAAGATTCTCCATGTGTAATTTTCATGCGCCCCTCTTTGTCAGGAACACCTTTCATTGCGGTCACCACATCTGGCAAACCAAAAATAGCTAAGGATTTATCACCTCGCACTAATTTTTGAAAATCGCCTAATTGAATACGATCACTGTTAAAATGAGTTTTTAAATAAGCTTTTGTATCTTTTAATGCTTGATACAGTATCGCTTGGGTAAAAATATGATCTGCACCTAGTTTTAAATAATAAGGTCTTAACTGATAGTATAAAACCGCATAGGCACCTGCCCCATAGGAGGTTGCATTGGTAATTCGATCCCAATTTTTGATCTCTGAAAGTAAAACGCTAACAGCTGGATATTCCGAAATTTCCATCTCAAAAAGTGCATTTAAATCCATATAATTATACTGCAAGGGTGTTGGCAATTGATGGTCATACTTAATCCGTTTAAAACGCTTGTAATCGATGTGTTCCTTTTCCTCTAAAAGCTTTAAAAGACGGGTAGACCTATTGTTGTCATAAGTTTCATACTGCATTTCTTTTGCGAAATTTTCAGATTGGGGGTTGTCTGCTGCTCCTGAAGACTTAAAAGGACTGTGGTTTGCATTGTATACAAAACCAGATTTTGGGCTAATTACTTGTGGCAAATCTTTAATGTCGTAATAAGAATCCCAAAGGGTCTTTCGCGTATTTCCTGGCACTACATCACTCCAGTCATAGCCTTTCGCTCGTATTGGAATTTTTCCGTTAGAAATATAAAAAATAGTGTCGTTTTTGTCTGCATACCCAATATTATAACCTGGCAATGCTTTCATTTCTAAAGCCGTATAAAACTCTGTAAAGCTATTTGCTTTATTCATACGCCACCACTGCTCAATGGCATTAATATTTGTAGTACTTGGTGTTCGCACGGAATAAAATCCCGTCTTATTTTTTAAGGTAGGCCCATAAATACTTTTATAAAATGTTTTCTTTATCGGAATATTGAGTCCTAAGAATTTAACATGGAGTTTTGCTTTTAGTTTTTCTAAAGTATGCTCGATACCATCCACCAAATACACCTCTTTTTTATCTGGATGCATCTCTAAGGCAAATACATCTGCTTTGTCTGGATAATTCACAGTATGTGTCCAGCCCAAAGACTCATTTGCTCCCGTTAGCAAACAAGGGGAACCTGGAAAAGTGGCTCCAATAATATTGGTTCCTTCTTCACTTACTAAGTGTGCTTCATACCAAGAGGTAGGCCCCTCCAAAGGTTGGTGTGTATTGATGGCTAAAAAAGTTTCATTAGAATGCGTTCTGCTGCGACTAATAGCAAGAAGATTTGATCCTTTGGTATCTTCTGCAATATCGTATGGCCATGACAATTTATTATTTACAATTCCCTTCACCAACTTATCTGCCCCATTTGAAATAAATAATTGCAACTGCGTATACCGCAATAACTTTTGAGCTGTCAATGGAAATAGTTCTTTCTCAAGTATTTCCTCTGGATGTTTTTTTGCAAATGCATTCAATCCATCCGTAAACCCCTGCAATACGGCATTAAAATCATCACCTAACGTATGCAATTTTTCATTAACCGTTTTTTTAGATTGTATGAATTGCGTCAAAAAATCTGCTCCAAGCCCTTTTCTTCCAAGAAGTTTTCCCAACAGTCCATTGCCCGCCAAATACGCCTCTTGCATTAATTTAAAATGATCCTCTGCTTGTGCCCAAGCAAAACCATAGGCAACTGCAGCATCTGTTGCTGCGTATATATGCGGAACCCCATACCCGTCTCGAACAATCTCTATTTGGTCTGGATTTATTTGACAAAAGCTTTTAAAATTAAAAACACTTATCATAAGAAGAAGGACTATTTTTTTCATCAAAAATTATTTTTTTACAAAAATACTACCTTTTTAGCAGTAATTAACATCGCTGTAAATAGGAATTTAAAATTTGGATTTAAGAGCATACAAACTTCATTTAATTTCCATCTTAGTGCAATTAAAGGTGGTTTTAAGTTGTTATTTATTCTTAAAAATATTTTTACTAACAGATAAAAATTAAACAGCTATATTAATTGTTAATTACAACTTAATATGTAGCTTTGAAAAGATTATAGCACATTCTTCTTTGAAGAAAAACAAAATAAATTAAAATGAAAAAAATAGTACTCCTTGCAATTCTAACTACAATATGCTCTTGCAAGTCCAACCACACAGACTACGAAACCATCGAAAAAAATAATGAATTTCGTGAAAATGTATTAAAAAAAAATACTGGGAAATATGCCGTTTTAGCAGATGGCTACACCTATTTTGAACAAGCAAATCAACACTCTTTATCGGGTACTATTATTTTAGTACACGGTTGGTCTGTGCCTTCCTATATTTGGAAATTAACTTTTGAGAGCTTAAAAGAAAAAGGGTACCATGTAGTCATGCTGGATTTGTATGGACGCGGAAATTCAGACAACCCAAACCTCCCACAAACAGATGCATTGCGCGCTAAACAGGTAGTACAATTAGCAAATACCCTTAAAATTTCTAAAGCCATATTCGTTGGGCTCTCCAATGGAGGAAGGATTATTTCAAAAATTGCAGATTTAGCTCCTGAAAAAGTCCAGGGACTTTGCTATGTAGGATCTTCTAGCTTTCAAGAGCACGCAACACCCACGAACACCAAAGTTTCTGCACAAGAAATTAAGGACTTTATAGCGGGGTATCCATCACGAAGTGCTGGCCAACTTGAAGATTTTTATCGACCTGAAAATTTCCCAGATTGGCCTCAGAAATATGAACCATTACTGCAACACAAAGGTTTTGCAAAAGCCTTACTTTCTACGGATAAAAATCTTGTTTCCATGGATGCAATTCATCAAAAAATACACCAAAGTGGTATTCCTGTTTATACTTTTTGGGGAGCCCATGACAACGTGGTTGTCTATGCCGATTTTAAACAAAAATTAAATGCATTGCTCCCAAATAGAACAGAGTATTTTATTCCAAATGCAGGACACCTGCCACATCTGGAAAACCAAAAAGTATTTGAAGGTTATTTTCTAAATGCACTAGCAACAATTTTAAACTAAAAAAGCCACGCAAAAAAAATAACGCGGTTATATTAAAGTAATAGCATCAATAGGAATTCTTGGAGGTCCTGCAATGTTGCTTAAACCATTTGTAATAATAATTATAATGAATAAAACGCTAATTACAATGACTCATAAAGCACTATTACTGGGATTTTTACTGAATAGCAGCTTCTTCTTTTCTCAAGCAATTTCTGAACATCCAGTTGAAGCCTATTCAAAAGCACCCTTTGGTGCATATGCTTCAGGTGAAACTGAAAAAGAAATTTTAAGAGTTATCGATCAATTTATGATTGCCGTAAACACCAAAGATCAACGGATTTTTGATAAAATATTATATCCAGATATCAACCGTATTGTGACTAATTTTGAGGAGAATGGTTCCACAACCACTGTTATTATCGATAACGACGTTTCAATATC